>Ga0307515_10001665_pt1 | contig 49471 bp, 4 predicted proteins | sample 17_EM_MG_FD_194513 | JGI IMG/M metagenome (GOLD analysis project Ga0307515, IMG submission 194513) | Populus trichocarpa ectomycorrhiza microbial communities from riparian zone in the Pacific Northwest, United States - 17_EM | ecosystem: Host-associated > Plants > Roots > Unclassified | place... | reverse complement strand
CTGTAAAGGAAGCTATTCCTTTTCTCTTAAAGCCCCTAAGGATAAATATCCTAAAAGGCTACAATTAGCTTTCTTCCAGCTAAAGCTAGGAAAAGGCTATTTTAAATCCTTCTCTAAAGTAATAGGGAGGGAGAATGAAGACGGTAGATGCTTTAGGGAATATAGAGCACTATAAACCCCTAGGCACCTACTACTAGACTGTAACCTATATAGAGAAGAAAGAAGAGAAATGCAAAAGAAACTAAGCTCTTCTCTCTCTCTAAAGAAGCTATTTTGTACACTAAAAGGAAGAGAAGCGCTTTTCCTATTTCTAAGTAGGACAGGGATAGCTACTAGAAAGTGGCTAATAACAGCAGAATCTATAGAAGGAGGTAACTCCTACTAGGCTTCTAGTGAAGAGATATTAGTAAGCAAAAGGACAGAATTAAATTACAAAAGGACAGGGAAAGGCGTTAAGATTTCTTATTTCTTATAGTTTTCTACCGTTTTCTTATTACCTAGTAGTTGCTTATAACTTAGTATTTTACTAAGGAACTATAAACCCCCAGTTTAGGGGCTTATAAACTACTAGGACATAGTTACTAGTATATATTAAGCTGCCCTAAGGGATTTATGTATATAGGACTATAGCGCCATAGCCTAGAGGCTGCATGCGCAATATTATACGTAGTATAATACAACGGATATAAAAAAAAATTTTTTTTTTTTTTTTTATATTATAGATTAATATATAACGGTAGTTATATAACCCTTAATGGGCTTAATAGTGGCGCATTAAGGCGTATATTTAGAACTACCGCTATTAATAGGGAAGGTGAAGAGAATACGCCAGATAGAGCTATACTAGAGGGAACTGCGCTAAAGGCGTTTTAGAGGGAGCTACGGTATAGGCTATGCTAAGCCGCGTTAGATAAGGTTATATTAAAGGAGGCTAAGATTAAAACTTTAGTATAGAGCTAGGCTCTATATATTAATTTCTATAGGTTCTACCTTATCTTTCTAGTAATATTAATAGTTAGGTTAGGTTTAAAAAATAAAGCTAAAACTAATCTAAAATACAATTTTGAGGCTTAAATTAGTTATAAAATCGGTTAAACCAGATTAACTACAGTATTTATTTACGTATTTTAGTGTACTTTTTGGCCTTAGTAAAGGCTAGCCCCATTTAGATTATAGCGCCTGTCCCTATAAGGTAGGTATTAGGAATATAGGCAAGTTGCCGTTATATATTGCCGCGGCACTAGCGTAGCGAGGAGCCTTAAGCTCCTCGCCCTTTCTTAAGTAAGAGGAATATAGAATAATAATTATTATACTACCTATAACTTGTAGATACGTAATATCACCTTATATTACTAACAGTAGGGCTTAGTAGGGGCTTATAATAAATATAATTCTAAAAAAAACCTATAAAAAAGTCTTTAGTATTTTATTTTTAAATATAGATTTTGTTTTTATATATAGGGATTTATTTTTAGATTAAAGAAGAAGTATATATACTTTCTTTATTCTTTTACTAAAATATAACACTATAGAGATTGCTAAGATATATACTCTTGCCGCGGGCGGTATCCTTATAATATTCTATATTTTTAGGCTTCTATCTTTTCTCTCTTGTTTTAAATATTAATTAGTTTATATATTTGTTCTTAACCATCTTATTTACCCGCAAATCTACTAAGGGTTATATTTTACTATACCACTCTCTAGGTATTAGGCCTTAATTTAAGCAATATACTGGTTAGGAACTATTGTATGCAATATTCTTAGTGTATAATCTCTTTCTAATGCTAGCTTAAGAGCTAGAACGCTTATAATTATTAATTTTATACCTCTTTTTTTAGCAAGTCCCTTAGGCCTAGCAGCTAATATTATTGGTATATTATTACGGAGCTATACGCAGCTTTATGGCTTAATTGCTATTATAACTATAGTGTAAAGCATTTTCCACTTTTTAGTTATTCTAGTACAGCGGAATTTTTCTTTTAAAAATTCCAGCCATTTAACCGGATTTTTGGTTTGTTATAATCTAAATATTTTAGAAAGTAACTAAGATATATTTAGGCTTTTGTCTTATTAACCTAGCTCGTACTTTTCCCTTGCGTTTAAAGGTTCTGCTATAAAAATTTTCTAAAATCTCACTATACTCTTGCAGTCTTTACAGGGCTTATAATATTGCAATATATAAATCCCAGCACTAGCCTTAATTAAATCTATCCTATTACGGCACTTAGTCTCCTTAGAATAATAACAGTACTTTACACCTTGTAAATACTTTACTATAATATCTAGTTTAGGAAATCAGGAGTAAATATAGTATTATAGCACCTCTTAGATATCTTATACCTTTTAATTACACTTACCCGGCTATTAGACTTCTACGCTAGCTAGTATATTTAACTTTAGACCCCTAGTATAAGCTTTTAGTTATTTACGTAGATATACCCGTTTATAATTATATAGTAAAACAAAGATAGGATAGAGATTAATCTTCTCCTAGAAGAACACTGCTAATAAGGATTTATCTATAAATTAGTTTATTAAAAAGAAAATAAGTTCCTAAGCTAGGTTAATAAACCTTATAGATTACCTCCTAGGCTAAGTAACTTTAGAACGGTAATTCTAATAGCTAAAGGTATTGGAATTGCGGCACAGCTACCGTATATTAGGGAGGTTCTTATAGGCTACCAAGATCGCACAATCCTTATAAGAAAAATGGTCTTAATATAGCAATACTATAATCTAAGTAAGTATATACTAAATTCTGCTAGAGATTATAAGCTATAATTTTTATTTTAGGCTATAAAGACTGGGTAGTATAAAGAATAAATAAACTAATTAAGTTGGATAGTACTTTTATAAGTAGACTTACTCTAGTTAGGCTATTAGTAGTCTAATTAACTAGGTTCTTAAAATTCTTTATTTTAACTTAATAAAAAAGGATAGCCTGGAGATTATTAGAAGAAAGTTATCTATTAAAATTAAAAGAGGCTTTATAAATATTCCTAAATTGCTAGTTAAGCAATTTAAGTATAAAAAGGTGGTTAAGAGATTTAAAAGTGGGGAGGGGAGAAAGCAAGTTAAAAATAAAAAGGTAGTTAAGAGATTTAAGAGTAGGGAGGGGAGAAAGCAAGTTAAAAAATAAAACTATGTAATTAAAGGGTTAGAAGGGAAGAACAATAATAATAGGTATAAAAGTAACTCTTCTACTTATATTTTATTCTAATAAATATAGTCTTTAGGAATGCTAGTATTTAAAATAAGATATAAGACTTTATTCTAGCCTATAGGGCGTATAGTATTAAGCTAGTAAACCTTAAGTTTTAACTAGCAGAGATATATAAGCTAACGCTATTTGTTCGTACTAACTTAATAGCACGAGTGAGTTATATCCTAGGGCACGAAATACGTATAGTATCGTATGCTCTTTGGGATAGTGGTAACTGTTAATTGTATAAAGCAAACTACGTAGTTTATATACTAATGCGCCTCCCCCCTAATTAGTTAGTGCTTTAGAAGTGCACCAGATATGTAAGCGGGTGGTTAGTATACTAAACGCGTAAACGTGTACTCGGCGTACCAAACGCGTAAGCACGCGGTTAGTACGACAGGTGCTATAATTATACACTAGCGGTACTTGGAAAATAAAACCACTTATATATAGCCTCCGTAATTGTCTTAATAGAACTATAAAATATATAAGAAAATATATAGGAAATCCCTCCTGAGGTGCCTTCTGGGTTGCCTTCCAAATGGTGCTCTAAGCTGGCCGTAAGTCCTGCTTACGGTCCGTAAAATAAACTGTACGGCCTTTTAACGGGCCGTAAATGCACCGTACGGCCTTCCGACGGGCCGTAACTAAACCGTAAATACTCTGTTAGTCTTGCTCTACCCATTTTATAACCTTTAGGTTAAGCTTATTTGTATTAATTAGGGTTTTAAGAGCTTAACACAGCTTTGCCTTAGTTATGGCGTCTACTAGGTTATCTCCACTACTAATCTATTTAACCTCCGTAATCTTATATTATTTATAAGCCTGACGTAAGCATATTAGGTCGACTATAAGCCTCTTCTTTTATGTCGTACCTAGTTTAACTAGGCAGTCGTAAAGGGACTTTAAATTGGTGTATAAAACTAGGGGTAACTACTCTAGTTATAGAATCTTCTGGACCGTTAATTTAATTACGGCTGCTATATTAAAGCTATAGGCTAGTGCATATAGTTTAGAAGCTAGTATACTGCGGGTTACTTGCTTGCATTTAATTAAAGACCAATATAGTATATTTGCATCTTAATTATAGTCCGTAAGTACAATTACGAAGCCGATTTGCGATAATAGGTCCCTATTATTAGCGAAGGAGGCGTCCGTAAATACTATTACGCTAATAGAATTTAGGTCTAGCGGTATAAAAGTAAGTCCTCTTATCACATTGTCGATCTGCTATTAAATGCGCTTATTAAGCTGCTTAATATTTTCTTCTTATAGATATACTACCTAAGCTATAAAGGACAAGTCATAGGCAGATTTGGGTTGGCAGACTATAGTAATATAGGCGCCTCTTGCACGCTGTGCAGCGTATTAGTCCTTTGTATTTACGGTCTTATAGGTCTCTCTACGGGAACTAGTGAGGTCCGTAGGCTTTACTATAATAAGCTTTAGGTTTTAAGCTTAGCGTTCCTAAGTTAGCTAGATTAAGTTGCCCTTTTATATAATTAAGCCTCCGTTAAACTTAATTGGAGTTTACTTAGTTAACTGCTCTTGCGGCTTTACTAAGAACTTGGCCTTTTATAGTTTAGTTTCTTTAGCGTCTGTAAAGGTCTGGTCTACTAGGAATAGGGTATCGTCTATTTAGAGTCTAATAATACTAAGGCCGTTTAATAGGCTATATAGAAGGCAGGGGTTATAGGTCAACTATTCCATTTTGAGTTTACTAACGTGGTGCTGGTAGTATATCTTAAACCAATAGTTTTTAGCTTCTAGTACTCTATATAGAGGTTTTACGACCTATAGGATTGTTCCTAGTTATAGGTTAAGCTCGGGGGGTGGCCGTATAAAGATGTCCCTACTTAGGTAGATATTAGACTATATATAGGCTTGCGAGATATCCCGTAGGTAAAGAGCTACGGGTTTGCTTTACTATAGTCCGGGCGTAAGTATAAGTATAATCCGTTAACTAACTTGTTAAATTATAGGCGATTGCATAAGGACTAAGTCCTTTCCTTAGTCGTTATAGGCTTGTATAACAAGCCTTAATTTTTTAAAAGCTTTATTAGTACTAGGGTGCTTAATTTCGTTAATAAAGCGTAAGTTAAATATACGGGCGCCTTGCGGAACGTCTCTTTCTATTATAACCGCAAAGATATCCTTTTTAAGTAGTCCGTTAATTTCTTTACGTTATAAATCTGTAAACGGGGTTTCCTATACTAGAACTAATATATCCGTAGGCGGAGATTGCCTTACGGATATTCCTGTGGAGGTTAGGTAATTCTTTATTATAGGGTTCTTAGTTATAGGGTGCTTTTGGGGGCGTCCTTAACTACGTTTTACAGCAGGTTTAGCGGGTTTAGTAGGTTTGCGAGGGACTTTTATAGTAGGCATAGGTGCTTCTAGTTTGTCTAAAGGCAGGGGTACTTCTAGTCTATCTAGTTTAGTAAGTGCTTCCGGTTCGTCTGGTTTAATAGGTGTTTCTAGTTTGTCTGGCTTAACGTTATAGTTATCTTCGGGCCGAAAGTAGGGTTTTACGGACGTGCTTTTAAAGCTAGTTAGCCCACTAGGGAGCTATATGCAGTATATCTCGTTTTTTACGGCTAATAGGCGATAAGGTCTATTCTAATTGCCGCTTTTACACTATATAAGGACTTTAGAGTTAAGCGGAAGGTCGTGTACTGGGGTTGTATTAGGTCCGTTGCGGTAGTACAGGGCGTTATTAACAGTTTATTTAGCCTATAGCTTGACTATCTCGGCCATTGCCTTCCGTATTGCGGCTATTCGTTCCGTAATAGATGGGGCAGGAGAATCCAGTTTGCTTATCCTTAGGTAGGCTCTATAGACTAAGAGGATAGGTACTAGTCCGTCTGGGCCAGTAGTATTATTAATGGCTTTTACGGCCATCTATAGAGCCAGTTCCTTTTAGATATCCTTACATTCGTCCGTAATAATCTAGTAAGCTCTCCATAAGGTTAAGTAAGCTCGCTTAATAAGCCTAATAGACTAATGTGCTTTAACTAGGACAGCTTTTATTAATATAGCTATGGCCGTAGTATACTGCTAGAATTCCTTACTGATAAAGTTCCTACTAGCGTTATAGGTAATATACTTAGGGGGTTTAACGTATATGTCAATCCAGCAGGTCCGTAAAATATCCCAAGTGTATTTTATAGATATATTTTGCAGCTAACAGGCGGCTTAATAGTGGGTTGCCTTGTCAATTATATGTAATACTAGGCTGCCGTTAATGTACATAATATCTACGTATACTAAGTAGTTGAAATTAAGGTCTTTATAAAGAGTGAACTTAAATCGGCCTGGGGAACGTCTGTATTTCTAGCAGTAGGAGCAGTATTTAGTTAGGTGGTTAATTGCCTTTTTGTTAACATCGTTATATCTAGAGCGTTTAAGGATTCTATATAGCTTTTCAGCTAATAGGTGGCTAAAACGGCGGTATAGGCGGTGGATTTCTATACTAGTAAGGTAGCACGGGTTATAGTTAAAAGATTCCTAAATATATGTCTATAGAGTCTCTCCCTATATAAGGAACGGGTGTCTAAATTGTTGTATAATTGGCAAGGTAATATGCTTGCTTCCTAGGGTAGTTATGGGGCCTATTAGGGTATCTATAATATTATTATAGTATACCTATAACCTATTTATGTCTATAAGACAGAGTAGGAAGGGGGTGTCCGCTTTTACTATGTGGAAGTTAACTAGGCTAATTAGAGTCTTAACTTTAACTAATCTAATTAATGCGGTTAAGCCGATGCCGAATTAGACATTTACGGCCCCAGTTTGCGTAATATTAATATCCGTATTGTTATTTATAGTGGTCCTATATACGAGGTATTATTTATAGCCTGCGGTAGACTTCTTAGAGGTACCTATATTAATTATAATGCCGTAGAATTCCTTAGGGGTATAGCGTTCTGTGGTGATATATGCAAATAGGTCCTACTTATAATCTATAACGTCTATAACGGGAGTGCTTATAGAATAGTTTTTGGGCGTAACTAAGTATATAAAGGAACGGTCGGCTAATACGGTCGTAATATTAAAGGCTTAGCTGTCCGTAAAAGGTCTAAAAGTAGTTAGGAACGTCTCTAAGGTCTTCTATTCCTAGATATTTAAGTTAAAGTCAATTATAAGGGCTTCTATTAACTTATTAGGAGGCTCTTCCACTTCCTTTCCTTCGTATTCTGAAATAAACTAGTTAATACGGCTATTAAGTCTCTTCCTAGACTTGTTACGTTCTTCCTAGGTATGCTTTATAAACTAATATCCTTCCTTACCGTATACGAAGTACTTCTAGCTAATTTGTCTATGGGGGTATATTTTCGTATGGGGGTTATTATAGGGGTTGTGGGTAGGACCTGGTCGATACGGGTACTGCTAGCGGTAGCGGCGGTCCGTAAAGTAGACGTCTAAGTCTATTTACGGATATTAAATATCCGTAATAAAGGCTTAAGTGCTGCCTAGTGGGTTTAAGACTTTATACGTTATAATAGAGGAGCGTAAATTATTAATAAGGCCAGCTAAGGTATCTATAGGCTTATAGTAGGCGTACTTATAGGGCTCTACTTCCTAGTAGGCCGTAATAAGTTTATTATGCAGGAAGTCGTCTATTTAAAGCTTAATATTAAGACCGTGCTGTAGGTGACGGAGGTCTTTAATAAGGATTTGCAGGCACTCTATAGTCGATTTTTTAGTGTTCTTGTCTATTACGGTCCGTAGCTTGGTCGCATTCTATTAGGTAAGGATATTACGCTTATATTTTAGTCCTTTAAAGTAGTTGCGTATAGCTTTATATAGCTTATTAAAGGGGACACCGAGGGGGTTGCTCTTAAGGTTGGTATAGTAGTAGTTAAGGGCTAGGCCGCGTAGCATAGTAAAGTAGGCTTAGCTGAATTCCTATTTAGGAATATTAGCCTTCTGGCAGAGGTCTATAAAGATGGTTAGTTTAAAGTCAAAGTTGTCGTTTTTACCGCTATACTTAGATTCGTCGGTATAGAGCTTAGCTAGGTTAGCTAGCTCCTTACTGTAGGTCTTTAGTTAGGTAGGTTACGGATCTATAACTTATAGATCTATAGTTTGCGGATCTGTGGCTTATAGATATATAGTTTACGGATATATAGCTTATAGATCCGTGACTTAAATAACGGAAGGGGTTTGGTCCGTATTTTGGGTTGCGGGGGTATTACAGTCTGTAATTTGGGTTGCGGGGGTATTACGGTCCGTAATTTCGGTTGCGGGGGTATTGCGGTCCGTAACTTGAGTACTGGGTATACTTTGGCCAGTAAGATTAATTTTAAGACTGCTTAGGTTTATAGGATAAATTTGGTTAAGTGGGTTAGGTATAAGGCCAGCGATTATATTAAGTTTAGAAGAAGTAAAGAGTTCCTTAGTTTCTTGGAACTGGTCTAGGATTTCCTCTTTGGTCCATTCCGTTTGGTCCTTTTTATATATTATATTGTATAAGGACTATATAATAGTAACTTATTTATTCCTTTTAACCTATACACCTTAGTTATATAAGAGGGTCCGTAGGTTACGGATAGTAGTAGGGTTGTATGCTTTAAAGATAGCTTCTGTAAAGTCCGCAAAGTCTTCCTAGTATTGCTCCTATAGGTCGACGTTTATAAGCTTAAAGTATTTATATTTAAGAACTTTAAATTTAATATAGTTGTTGACGTTAGGTATGGACGTAAGGTTAACTCCCTACCTCCACTTTTCCTAACCTTCATTGACTTACTTTCTTAAGTCTGCCATACTATATTGTGTAGTGTAGTACGTAGTGGGTAGAAGAGGTCTTGTAGTGGTCCGTAAAGGCGGTTAGCGGGTCCGTAACAGTTCGCGAAAGGGTAAGAGGTTTTATAACGGTCCGTAAAGGTAATTAACGGGTCCGTAACGGTTTGTAGAAGGGTAAGGGGTCTCTATAAGGGGTCTGAAAAGAGGTTGGGGGAGGTATAGTAGGAATAGGGGTTTAAGGTTTAAGGGTAGGGGTTCTATATAGGTCTGTATTCGCGTCTATTATACTTCCGGTAAACCGTACTAAGACTTAAATAAGTATACAGAGTTGGTGATAGTCCGTAATCCCCAACTTCCGACCTTTTAGCAGGTCGTACTAGGAGTCTAAATAGGTAGTTGCTGTCGAGTATATCGCTCGGGGGAGGTATTAAGTAATTGCTGATCTGTGCGCGCTTACTAATTAGTATTTGTACTAACTTAATAGCATAAGTAAGTTATATCCCGGGGCACGAAATACGTATAGTATCGTATACTCTTTGGGATGGTGGTAACTGTCGATTATATAAAGTAAACTACATAGTCTATATACTAATGCGCCTCCCCCCTAATTAGTTAGTACTTTAGAAGTGCACTAGACACGTAAGCGGGTAGTTGGTACACCAAACGCGTAAATGCGTACTCGGCGTACCGAACGCGTAAGCACGCGGTTGGTACGACAGGTACTATAATTATACACTATTATAAGCTAATTTAGAGGAATCACGATTGCAAGCTTAGAAGGGAAATTTTAGGTATTAAGATTGTAAGCTAAAATATATAGAATAAATAGAGGAATTAGAACTATAGTAGAAGCTTTAGAGGATTAAAAGGAAATAAAATTGTATTAGATTTACCCTTACCGCCTACCCCGCTTCCTAATAGCTTTAGTATATAATAACGATTTAGTCAGCTTCTAATATCCCTTAACTTTAGTATATTTTTAAGCTCGCCTTTTAGAGATCCGTGCGCTCCTTTAAGGAGGGGGTTGTTTTAGAACTATAGCAGTTACAGAAGTACTTTATTAAATTATTACAGTAAGTATAACATGGTTCTTAAGAGCAGCATTCTTTTTTTTATCCACCCTTAGGCTTTTTATAAGTTTTAGTAACCCTTAAGCGGTCCGCTATTATATAGGCTTCGCTAGCATACATATCGGGACTTCGTTAACGTATTTAAGTAACCCTTCGCTTAAGGCGATTGCGTATTTATTATTAAGGGATTGCTATAGGTGGAGGGCTCACTTCTAAATTCTTCTATTAGTCAATAGCTGTTAGTTTTAAGCCCCAGCTATTATCCTAAATACCCTCTACTTTTTACCGCTTTACTACTCTTTCTATTACTAATTTTCTAATATCTAAACTAGTTTTACTAAGTCTCCCTTTAATATAGTTATTGCGAAGCCGTTCTTCCTTATTAAATTAGTCTTAATTAAATCGTTAATTAGGGCGTACTTAATAGGTATTAACGGCGTATATAGGCTTAGGGCTAGGGCTATAAGTTAGCTCTTCTAAGTAATATAAGGGTAGTGGATTATTAAGAAAATACCGTTTATGCTCTAGATCTTATGAATTGATCGCTTTAAGGGTGTATTAAATTTAGGTAAGAGAATATAACATTCTGGCACTTTCTAGAGGTAAATAAGATATAGGTAAAGGGATAGAATAAAGGGATAAAAGCGGGTAAGATACGAGATCTAGGTAAGACGGCGCGACCCTAAGTGGCGAATATAGGGCAGGGACCTAAAGCGCTAGGATGTAGCCACAGCAGCATACTACTACGCCCGCTATGCTAGAACTAAGAACAATAATATTATAGCTTCTTCTAGAATAAATAACCTTACGCCTTATATAACCCACTCTTTATCCAGCTTTCTTATTACCTTAGATATACTTAGCGTGCAAAATCGTATAAGCTTTATTAGTATAGAGATAATAATACCATACCGCTTCTTAGGCAGTATGGCGGCTATTATTATAGTAAAATTAATAGCACTGCACTTAAATCTAGAAAGCTGTTTATTATTAGTCCTATAATAAGCTTTTCTAAGAATAATAAATTTATAATATCTATACCCTTGGCCATTATTACTATTTATACTAAAGCTAATAAATATAAAAGCGGAATAAGTGGTCTAAAATCTATTTAATTATTATTTAGTGTCCTAATTGCCAGATAATGCCCTAGGACTAAATATTGGCCTACTTCTTAACTTACGCTCTCTGGAATATCTTACTACTATTAGACGTTTAGATTATAATATAATAGTCTAGGAACCCCAAATCTCTAGGCTTTAATACAAGTTCTGCATTCTTTAAAGTAGAGTTATTCTTCTTTAAGACTGTAGTAGCTAATATACTACCTAGGTCTTAGGGGCGCGTCCTACCCCCTTTAAGGCCGGTTATAAGCGCGAGGTTATTCTGCTTTCTACTAGAAATACTAAGATTAGAATAGGTAGTATAGCTTTAATACTAGTTTAGTTTAAGTTTCTCTAGCATAGAGATAATGTCCTAGAAAAGTTAGAGACTTAGCTTAATAACTTATCTAAAAGGGCAAAGAACCCTAGGCTTGCGTAGATAGTTAAAGAAGTGCTAACCGTTTTACTATCTTAATAGATAATAAGAATCTATACTCCTGTAAAGGCACTAGAGATGCGATATAAAACCCTATAGGGTATTAGTAGAGGCCAGTTTAGGGCGGTTTTCCAAGCTCTTAATATAGATTCTGGTGCGTATATTACAAAAAAGTTAATTCTATTAGATAAAGCCGATTTAATTTACATTAAATAAGAGGTTAAGACTATTGCACGTTTTACTTATATACGTTTAATCTCTTACGACATATAGTTATAATAATTTTTATCTATACTAACTTTTTCTATAGATATATATTGTTAAATATATATAGCATAAGATAACTACTAGTACGATTAATATATTCACTAAACTTATAGATAGTTTATTAGATAATCTCCACGGCTTAAGTAATGCCCACTATTATCCTATTACCTTTAACTATATCCTCCACGCTCTTAACTATCTAGATTAGAATTTATTTATCTATTAGGACGTTAAACCTATTAACATTCTCTATAAGGCTACTGCTAGTAGCTATTACTTCCGGCTAGGGGATTTTAGCATCTATAATAAGGTAGTATCTATAAAAACGTACTATGGTATAAGCCTTTATATAGCACCGGAGGTTTATACTAGGGGGAGGTAGTTAGTAAAGGCTAACGTCTAGTTATTGGCAGTTACTATATTTGATATAAGAGATAAATATAGGTTCTATTTAAAATTGGAGGCTCTTTATATAAAATTGGATCTTAGGGATCAATCCTAGTAGTCATCCTAATAGGACGTATTTAATATTATTAGAGCTATAGCAAACGAGATACTATTTAAAGACTTAAAAGCAATGGTCGCTTTTAGTCCCCTATAACGCCCCTTAGCAGCTTAGTTACTCCTATAAGCCTAGGAGCAACTTTAGAAGGCTGCCGAAGTCTAGGAGCCACCTTAGAAGAAACTAATTAATACTAGTATTAAAGTAAAAACTAAGATACCTGCTAAACTAGATATAGCACGAGTTGTATAATAAGGGAGAGTCGGCCTATCTTTACGGGGTATATTAAAAGGCAAAGTTTAAAAGGAAGACATTTTACTATATCTTAGTTAAGAGCCATTTACCTATTTTATTTAAATAGTTTGCTTCCGTATATACTTATCCCTTATATAGTAACTAAGAACTATTTTATACCTTTCTAATCTCTAAACTATTAAGAAATATAGTTTGCTCATAAATAGCATCCTAATCCCCTCTTAATAGGTATATTTTCCGAAGGCTAGCCTTTTAAAGTATTAAGCGATAATTTTTAAGGAATTTTAGAAGAGTTTTCTTAGTAATAATTGCTCGCTAAAGAGTAAAAGACTTAAGGTATAAAAAGCGGACCCTTTTAGCAATGCTTTTAAAAATTAGAGGACTGGCATTACTAAGAAATTTAAAAAAAAAAGCCTAAGTTAAGGACTTAGATGATTTCCGCAGCTAATAGGAAGTTTATAGCTAATTATATATCCCTTAGCTTTATGCCTTTTAGTAGTAGCTAAGGATAGATATCGTTGGTGCGGATTATAATTTAAAGAGTAGTAAGGGTTTAAAAAGCTAGTTTTAAACGCTTAAATTGCTAACCTAAAATCGTATAAAGAGCTATAAGGTCGACTCTATTGTCTAGAGTATTAATATTAAATTTAAATAGATTTAGCTTAAACTCCGAGATCGGGATAGGGTAAGTAGTTAGTGCAGTTAAAATAGTTTTAAAGGTTTCGATAATATCTATATCCTATTTAGTAGTGGTCTGCTAATAAATAGTTGTAATACCCTAACTAGGAGTTTAATCTAATAGCTTAGGCCTATAGGTTTTAACTTAATGTAGGTTTAAGAGGTTGCGTAATATAACTAAGAGAATTATACTTCTAAATCCTAACTTCTTAGCGTATTTTTGGTCGTTATATAGGATAGTAAACTAACACTAATCTTATATTATTAGAGGGTTATTATATAATTCTTTGCTTAATAGCTAGACCTAGAGGTCCTGGTCTTACTTTAACTATTTAGTTCTAAACCTAAAAGTCTATAGGCGTTTAGTAAAGGGTTCTTATAAAATTTTTAGTAAGGTTTTAAGAGCTAGTTGGGAAAGTATAAAGTGTTTGGTTATAAAGAGACTACTAAAATAGTTAAAGCAGTAATACTTAACTTATTGGTATATGAGTTGGAGAGCCGCTACCGCTTCCATGGGTAGGAAACTAAGTATTTTTTTAAAAAGTTTAATAGGTAGATTAACAATTATAATAAAATAGTTATTGTTTCTTATATTATTATGCTAGAAGTCCCTACTATTAATATTATATTATAAAAACGTCTTTAAAAAAATAATAAGTTAAAAATAGATAAGTTAAAAATAATAGTATAGTGGAATGCTAAAGCGGCTTAATAGACGCTGATTACGATCGCCTAAAGCGCCGTCTGGTATATACCTTAGGAAAAACCCTAAACCGTACTAAGCATCCTTTTACCTACTTATTTTAGTATAAACTTTACTAAAGGTAGATATATTTAATCCTATAAAGGTTAGAACGCTTTAAAAAAGATATCTTATAACCTTTATAATTTATTCTTTTATTAGTAGCTATAAAGGCCGCTTAGTAGATATATATGTAAATAGTTTCCCTTTATAGCCGATAAGAATATAAATATCTGCATTGCTAAGGCATTATAGCTCCTCCGCTTTTTTAAATACCGTTTCCCTTCTTTTACAAATTAGTTTATAGAGTTATTTAGCCTTTACCTTTTAAATCTTCGTATCTAGGTTTAGGTATAGTATTAAGTTAATACTAGTCCGTGATTTGCACTGCTTATAACGCCTAATACTCTTCTTACTCTCTATATTGGAATCTAGGTATTCTATAAGGCGTATAGTAGTAGGATAGTAGTATAGTAAATAACGAGATATAAGAACTAGGGTAGGTAGAAAGCGGTATATAAAGCTTGCTTTAATAAGGAAGGGGGACTTAATAGATAAGGGTAATTTTATAAAAGATAGATATAAAGTATAAAGGCTAAGGTGTTAAGGTATATAATTTATAAGAATAAAGATAATAAAAATAGAAGTCTAAAAAATATATATATAATGAAAGCTTAGCCGCGAAGTTTAATATAATAAACCTTAAAGACGTAACACTTAAAATATAAAATAACCTTAGTAGCACTATATATAGAATCGGGGCATGAAATTTTAGAATTAGGGGGTAATTAATTAAAGTGCCGCTTAATATAATCTATTATCTTTACAGGTTAATACTATACAGAATAGTAATTAGGGTCTAGTAAAGATTTATCTTAAAGCTGCCGTATGTAAGGGACGGCGGTAATACTTTAAGATATCCTTATTCTTAGATTATGGTGCTTTTTTTAGCTTAGAGGTCTATTTCTAGTTTAGTATTCTTATCCTTAGCGTATTTAGCAGGAGTATCTTATAATTGCCAGTCTAATAGATTTAAATTCTTTATATACTCCATATAATATATAGCGGTAAAACTCTAATTACCGCCTCGCGTAAGCCACATTCTTACTTAGCCTAGTTATATTATACTACGTTTTTATATTTAAAGACTAAGGTAATTATACGACCGTGTTTGGGTTTTAGAAATGATTAGATAAGTAATTAGACAGTGCCGTCTTCTTCTAGTAATATAATTCCGTCTAATTTTTAGATTCCACCGTTTATTAGCTAAAAGCTTAGGATTAGTTATCGCTTTTGTTATGGTATATTATTAGGCCCTTATTAAGTTGCACGTAAAAGGCTTAGTAGGGGCTATTATATATAGGTCGAATTCTCGCTTAACTTCCCTCTGTTCTCCCTACCTCAATTATATATTCTAAAGTCTTAGCGAATACCTTATCCGACTAAGGATAATTCTAAGTCTAGACCTTTGTCTCTTATATAAGCGCCTAAATTATAAAGTAAGGAGAATTAGAATCCCTTCCTATTTATTTTTAATATATATATATATAGGTATTATAACTATTGCAGATACCTCTAATACTATACTATTCGTTACCTAATAGTTTAAACGGCTAAGATATAGTGGGCGTTGGAATTACGGCACTAGTTACTCGTCTTAATATTATTATAAAGTTTGCCTAGCCTACTAAGCTACTATTTATTAAGAGGGAAAAGTATATCTACTAACGCCTTAGACAATATTATAATAGTATTCTTTGATTTTATAGGAGCCTAAAGGATGCCCTTATTTTATAGTATGCCTGCAATAGTTTTATAAGATAGTACTTTATAAAATAAGCCAAGCCGGTTCCGCTGCCACTATAACTTCGCTAAATTTAATAGATTATAGCTTTAATCGCTTTTATCTACTCTAAATAGGTGCTGTATAGGGATATTTCTTATAATAACGTTTTCCTTAATAAAGAGCTTAATGCGAAGCTTAGCGACTTTACTGGGTTATTAATTAATAGTTAAGCCCCTCTTATCTGTTATAAGACCAGTTATAAGCACCCTAAAATTAAAGGAATCTTTATAAGAAGTGAGGTGTTTACTCTTAGCTCTACCTTTTATAAGATAATAATAGGATTAAAGCCATATAAGGAGCTTTTAAACTAGGAAATATATAATATATATATTAAGGGAAAGTCTCTAAACCTAGCCGCTCTAGCTACGTTTAATAATATTATTACTAAGTACTAGGCTTAAGATTATATAAGTATAGATAAATTGCTAGAGGATATACAGGCTAAAGGTATAATTTTTAGTTAGTGAGGTATTTAGTACTAATAACTTCCAGTTACTATTTAGTCAAGACTTATTACGCAAATTAACATCTCTACTATTCTTTATTCTACTATACTCCCAATAGCCCTTACTCTTATTCCTCTACTCCCTATTATATTTTAGGTAAGAAATCGCAAATAATAAGGCTAGGTAGTGATATTCTTATATTATTAGTAGAGATCTAAGTTTTTTTTTTAATTTACTTACCTTTAATTAAGGCGGACACTGGGGACATTCGCCCACTTTCCTTAATAATCCCATTACAATTACTTTACTGTTTTAACCTTTGGCTAGTAACATATTGGGGTAGAAGTACCTATTAGCTTTAGCTCTCTAGTATTTATTTTAGCTGCGTACTAATTAAATATACTAAGCCGGTGCCCTGCATTTACTATAGTAAAAGGAGTGGTCGTAGTAATAATATATTATATAGTTAACGATAAGTGCAGCTGGATTTAGTAAGAAGCTTTTATTTAGGAGGGAGAGTAGATTATATAAGAAGACTAGGTAATAGGGAGACTTATCCTTTTATACGGTCTTTATGGCATTTTACTATTACTTTAAGTAATAATAGGTCTACTAGGTAAAGATACTATTCCTTATTAAAAGATATAAGGATTATACCAAAACGGCCATATATAGATATTCGTTGCCTATAAATCTGTGCGCGCGATCTCCTAGAAGTGGATATTACTAAATCTATTTAATGCGTAAACTTAAGCATTACTAATAAAGCGATCCACCACAGTAATTTAACTCTGTTAATTTTCTTCTGCTCTCTAAGGGGATAGCCCTAAACTAGATATATGCAGTTGTTTATCCTTAAGGATTAGAAGGAGCTAAGAATATAGTATATTTAAGCCTTTCCTAAAGTATAGAGAATTGCCTTACGATATTAAAGTCTGCAGCATCTTGGCGCTGGTTTAGTAGAGTTAATAGTATAGATCGCTTATTATAGTAGAGGATGGTATTAATTAGCTTCTTCTAGTAAGGTGCTTCTGCCACGTTATAGCTCTCCTTTACAGCCGCTATTGTTATTTATATTTTATACTCGCAGTCTTGCAAATTAATATAGCGCGTAGTTATCTACATTACTCTCTATAAACTAGCGTGCTGCACTTTATTAGAAGCCCCCTTTTAGCCAGCTAGTTGCCCCACTTACTCTAATAAATTTTTAATAAATTTTTAATAAAGTTCCAATAAATAGGAACTAATTGGGGCGATATATAGGTATCCGCAATGCTAAGCCGCCGTTGTTTTTAGTAAGGGTTAATACTATAGCCGCTGTAGGGCTGCTTAGTATAAATACCGTCAAACTTCTAACCAATTTCTAACCAACTTCTAACACTCTCTACGATACTACTGTTTATATTATAGCCCTTTGGCTATAAGTAATTATGGAATCTGGCCCTATATAGCTAAAAATATCTTGCTATATACTATTAACTATTACCGCGGTAATAAAGAAGCTTCTTAAGGCCTCTAAATTAATTATATATTAAGAAGGTATAAAGCTAAATAAAGGGAAGCGTATCTAATACGCCTTCGCATTATTAGCGAAGCTACTAAAGGGCGCTTTAAAGACCACGGAAAGATAGAATTATTATTAACAGTTTTTAAGGCAGGCTGAAAGGGTTAGTGGCCGCGAAATAGTTATACTTTACGCCGTTGGCCTAGGGTAATCTTTAGTTGCTAATATAAGGGATTATAATAGGCTCTTGCTTTCTTTGGAATTTAAAGGGTATAAAAGCGCTTATTAGTGCGATGTCCTTAGGGATATAGTTAAGAAATACTCTATAAAAGGTATGGAAGACTATAATGCTCTTAAAGTTCTATCGCTTAATTACTCTAAAAACCTCTATAGATCCCCTGCTAGTATAGCTAGCGTTACTTATAGGGGATATTTACAAGCTTATAGTTGCTGACGCTTAAGGCGTAGTTATATTTAATTATCTTAGAGGCTAGATATACTTAACAAACATATACAGAGTAGAGTCTACGCTATTTATTATAATTCCTATTTTAAGGGAGCTGTGAGGTGATAAGCTCCGCACCACTCAGCCACACAAACCCACAAAAGGTAAGCGAGTGACTGGCTTGATGCCAGGCACTGCTGTGCGGAACAATACATATAGGCGAGGTGACTTCGTCACCTGATAGGAGCTTAGCGACTATTTTGCTATATAGCGTTAGTAAATAATATAATAAGTCTAAAATATATCCTATTTCTTCTTAATATACACTAGCCTAGTAGATTCTATACTATAGTAATACTAATTATTACTTTAAGGAACCATTACTATATATCCTTAATCCTCTATCCTAACACCGCCTTTATATTTGCTATTCTGCCTTTTATAGATTAGTACTACTCTAACATTATTTTATATATTAATAATAATGGCAATAGTACTATTTGGGGGGTTAGTTTATATACCGTCCAGCTTTATCTAGTTAGGCGCCTTATAGTCGCCGTAATTGGTTTAAAGCTATAGTTAGATCCTACTATTATAGGCCTAGAAAGTTTTCTACCTCTTCCTTACACTCCCTTATAAGCGCGTCTTCCGAATTATTTTTAACTTTAGTTTTCCTAATTATGCTAGCTATAGCACAGTAATCCACAACAATTAAAGTAAGTTATAATTGGTATCTTTATCGCGTAATATATATACTATTAGAAAGCCAAGCCTAAAGGTAGATTGTAGTAATAACTAATAGAGCTATTATACTAGCAATATATAAGGTTAAGAGGAGGGGAGTTATATTACAGGCTTATAAAGATAAAGAGAAACTAAGAAACTAAGTAAGAATTCTAGTAAGCTTCCTATAAATATTAAAGACGTTCTATAGATTTCTTTAAGGGAAATATAATAAATATATAAAGTTTAGTAAGAGGGGCTTTAATAAAAAGGTAATAAGGCGACGATATTGTTGTTAAGAGTGACCGTATTAGCTAAAACATTTTTAGGTAATAGGCGTTTAACGCCTAACTAAAAAACCACGCTATCTTAAGTGGTTAAAGGGGTAAGAGTGATATATAACCCCACCTAAGCCTATTTATTGCTATAAACTAACGTCTAGATATCTGCACTGCGCTCTACTTAATATATATAATAAAGAGGGAAGTAAAGCAGAAAGTATTTATATGGATTTTGTTATAAGATTATCTACTTAAATCTATAAGCTAGGGAAACGCTTAATGCTAAGCATATTGCTAGCTAGGAGCGGCTTTATTAAGGATTATACTTCTATTTACTCTTTTATATACCTCTTACGGGTGTAAAAAGCTAGAGTCTAGTTAGAGTTTAGTTAAAGTTTAATTAGAATCTGGTTAGAACCCGGTTAAAACCTAGTTAGAGTCCTATTAGAAAATAGCCGCGAATTAGCAAATAACCGAAGTCTAAACCTTATCCTATACTTCCTTTAAAGCGTCTCTATTTCGCTATAATATATTATAATATACTAGGCGTATAGAGGCCGAGCTAGATAAAAGGAATACTCTAATCTTATTTATTAGAACGCCTAAACTAACTCCCTAGCTTCCGTTGTTAATTTAAATAGTAAGCTACCCCTTTAGGATTAGAGCCGCGATCCCTAGTGCGTAGCGATCTCTTTATATATATAGTAGTAATATGCCTATATATATACTCTAGCGTCTCCTAAAAAGGTACCAATAAAAAACGATACTATTAGCTTCCTCTATATACTTAGCTTATTACTAGTTTTATATATATAAGCAACCTCCTATACTAAATATAAGGTTCTTATAATCTACCACAATTCTATTAATTAAAATAGTATATAACGTATTCCACCAGCGAGTGTCGCAAACCACCAAGTGTCGCACGTCAAAACTCACCAAAAATTGGGAAATTCATACCTTAATATTTTAACAGCCATTTAATAATAAATTCCAATAATTTAGATTTAGACTTTTATATACACTTTATAGCTTCTATTAAAGTTGCATAGTAATTACTTAAGTAGTTTTTAAAATATTAAATTTTGGGGGCTAAAATAAGCCAAAATAAGCCAAAATACTATATCTTAACAACTACTAAACTAATTACTATACAATTTTAATAGAAGCTGTAAAGCGTATATAAAAGTCTAAATCCAAATTATTAGAATTTATTATTAAGTGGTTGTTAAAATATTAAGGTATGAATTTCCCAATTTTTAGTGAGTTTTGACGTGCAACACTTAGTGGTTTACGACACTCGCTAGTGGAATACGTTACATACTATGGATTCCGGAATAGCTCTAATATTAGAATCTATATATTGCCTATACTTTACTTAGACGGAAAATTATTATTATTACCTTATAAAATATGCGACTATATTTAAATAAAGCTTAAATACGGCTATTCTATTAATAGAGTAAAAACATAGTGCCTAAAATACTATAAGACCTGCAAACTATATCCTTCTAATGTTATAGAAATATAAGCATAGAGACCTTCTAATCTACTCTAGGGTTATTACTTACGGCGTGATTTAGAGAGGGCTACCTGGATAAAAACTGCGGTAAGCTTTAAAGTAGCTAAAAAGATTAGGCGGTTGGCTTATTAAAATATATAGCGGACTGTTAATTAAAATTATAGATAAAGTAGAAGATATAATTTGCCTTTAAAACGAGGTTATTAAAGCTCTAAATAATACGAATTTTTAATGCTTTATTAAACTCCCCTATGGGAACCAATATTTTATAGCTTCCATTCTCCTATTTCTAGCTAAGTAAAACTTAAAGACGATATCTGCCTGGCTAAGTCTTCGTCCTTATAACGCTGCAGCTTACGCTTTACCTATTCTATAGCTTCCTCTCCGTTTTCTATCTTTTTAACTATATTTAATAGCACTTTGCCTAGCTTCTGCGACCTATTTAAAAGAAAAATCCTAAGTAGGGTAAATCGTCTCCTATATAGGGGGGAAGCGCTTAAAGTAGGGCGGAAACTAAATATGTCTAAGACCTATAAAACTATTAATATATAAAAAGCCATATTATTTATAATATTTACCTTAACCTACTTAAGTTGGTCATTAAAGGAGATCTATTTAAAGAATTTTTAAGAAGATAAAGTATTTTTTATTTAAAGCCAATTATTCCTATCCTCTACCTTACGTTTTACCTATTTAATTATTTCTAGCCCGCCTTTTATAAGTACGAGATCACCTAAGAATACTATATATTTGACTACTAAACTATTAGAATTAAATATCCCTAAAAAAATATATTCGCTATAATATAGGTATGGGCCTTATTGCTAGCACTGCCGTATATAGTAGAGGGCAAAAATATCTATAACCTATAGAACTATTAGACTAATATAACTAAAGGGTATATAGTATCTTTTACCTTAATACCGTTATAATCTGTACTAGGTTTATTAAAGCCCTATAGAAAATCCTAAGGAGAAACTAGAAGACAATCTAGTCTAATAATTAAATTGTTCTTTATAATTTCCGGCAGCTTTATTACAATGTTATTCTTAAGGTAAAAGTGCTAGGTAAGGATAACGATGGGAGTGAAGGTTTAGTGGCCTCTTTATATAGGACTAGAGGATATATATTTATATACGCTCTAGGGCATATTCTCTTCACCTATAAATATTAAGACAATTTCTATAAGTCGCCCGCACCTCTTATATAAGGCATATTAATATAATAATGGTTTTTAGGAATGGGCGGTATTATATAGGCCCTACCCTACTAAAAATTAGCCCTACTAAAGAAAAATCAGCCCCTTTAAAGGGTCTTAATATCTATTTACTAATATATTTATTACTTATATCTTTCTTAGACTTATTATATCCGCACTATAGATAGCTTCTAGTATAGATAGTAGATATTTAGATTACTTACGCGCCTTTCTATCAGTATAGAGCCAATCCTTATCCTTTTAAAAGGAGGATATCCCCTTTTATAAAATACCTAATAGTGAAGCAATGTTACCTTATATTTCACTATATATTAAGGTATTGCCAACGCTAGGTAGATTAGTAGTATGCTAATAAAAAATATTTAGAAAGTCGTTAGGCGGCATACTACTAAAATCCTCCGCACTATTAAAGACGCGGTCTTTATTAAAAACTAATATCTAGTATATTATAACAATATAAATAAGGAAATCTAGGCGAACCCTAGGAATAGCGCGGTAAAGGCTATAGTAATATTAGTACTTAGCTAGCTAAGTTTAGATAATAGTTTGCTAGGGTTTAAGATTTCCATAAAATATAAATACCCTAAACTTTAGAGCGGCAATATAATAGGCGTACTTAATAATACGCCTTAACACTTTATAGGGAAGGGGGGTAGATATACTTATATATCTATATAGGTCTATACGGCCGTAGCCTTATAGGAGCCGTCTAAGGCCGTAGGTTCCTTAGAAGTAGAGTAGGAATAATATTAAAATATATAGGGAGTGCTATATTGCGAATTCTAGTTTAGGTTAAGGCTTGCTATATATAAAAATATAGGGTATAAATTAAGCTAGTTATTTATCACTGTAGTAACTAGCGGAGTAATTGGCTAGAGATTAGAATTTAAATTAAGAGGAAGTAATAGAGGATCTGAATAGATTTTAGGAATTAAGAGGTTTAAAAGGGGAAGGTACTTTAGAATTTAAGTAATAGTCTAGGTGTGTATTAGAAGGAATTAACAGTAGATCTAAGTAGATTTAAGAAATTAAGATAGGTTTAAAAGAGAAGGATATCCTAGGGGTTAAGTAATGGCTTAGGTTAAGAGGGATTTCTAAAGGATATAAGTAGATCTTAGGGATTAAGGTAGATCTAGAAGGTAATAGTATCTTAGGAGGGTTTAAATAAAGATTGGCTAGTATAACTATACTATATTGGTCCCTTAAAGACATTAAAAATATTTAATTAGAACTTCTATTGGGGACGGCTTATAGACTGCTTATTTTAGATAACTCGTGCCTAGTATATTTAGTATTAAACTGCTTAGTAGTAATTAATCTTTTTATACCCCTAGGGTTTTAGATAGCGCTACTGGCTTTAGGCTAACTTGTAAAGTTAGTATTAGCACGATAGAGATATATATCCTTTAGGTTCCTTACTAAGGGGGATAATTCCGTTTATTTCTAGTATTATAGTTATATTTCTATCCAAGAAATTAATATATTAAATTCTTTGGGTGCTATATACCTTTTAATACTATTATAGGTTAGTTATTAATTTAATAGAGATAATTAAAAACTAATATTATACTGGAATCTAGGTTATAGAGACTAATAAGTACTTTAGGTTTAAGACGACTCTATTTCTAGCTAGCAATATTATTTAGTTTAAGGCGCTCTCCTCCTAATAGATAGGCTATCTCCTATGCTAAAGCTCTAAATTGTTGGCCCTTTTTAGGCCTATAACCTTCTTTCTTTAATTGCTTTACCTTATTATTTAGCGTCTTAGATAGAACAGACTTTATTAACCTATAACTAACTGCATTTTTGCCTACGTTAAGGACATTAGCTAGGTTATAAATTATTACTTAGTTATTAGCTTCTGCTAGTTTAATATATAGTTCCTAGAGGGCTTTAAGTAATCCGCCCTTAGCGGATTATAAAGCTTAAGGAACTATTCTAATTTATAATTATTTAAAGACTGAATTTTTGTATAAACTATAACTAGTTGCTCTATAGCTGCCGGTAATAAATTCTAGTGTTTTATAAGCGTGGTTTCTGCTCCCTTAAAGGCGGGGCTTTCTTTATAAAGTAGGTCTGGGCTTTTATTAGAAGGTAGGGTTCCTTATATTTTAAGAATCCGGAATAATAAAATTAATTCAACTATGGCTTTCCTGGTCGCTAGATCTATAGGGGTTATTAAGGCCTCTAGGGCTTTTGTAGCTTTTAGGGCTTTTATAGCTTTTAGGATTACTAGGGCGTTTTAGGGGCCTAAGACCGTTAGGGTTTTATTTAAGCTAAGCGCCTCTCTGCGGTTAGTGGGTAAGGCCTTTAGAATTTTATCTACTACTCTTTTATAGGCTTTTACTGCTTTATCTTTATTAGTAGAGCGCAGGAATTATATAAAAAGCTTAATCTTATTTAATAATGACTATTATCTATAAGTACCCTTTATAAGAGGAGTAATAAAAGGTAAACCTATAGTGTAATAAGGACGGACGGTGCGAGCGAGCTATAATAGTACACTAGGAAGGACTGCTTCTCCGTCCTATAATAAATAATAATTAGTTTTAGGAAGGGAAAGGCTATAGAATAGAATTACTGTGGCGCTAAAATCTATTTTACTACACTTCTAAAGCAAAGAGGCATTCGCGATCCTATAGGCTGGCTAAACTAAGAAAAGAAGATAATAGGGTGTAAGAGTAAGGGAAGTAGGAAACGTTATAGGGGATTATTATTGCGATCGCAACAATAATACCCCTATAATTTTAACTTAGTATATAAGAGTAAGGGAAGCAGAAAACGTTATAGGGGATTATCGTTATAATCGCAATAATAATACCCCTATAATTTTAACTTGGTATATATTAGCCCCTTACCTTATTATCCCTAAGACGCTATACTTTACTAAACTCCACTACTATAACTTGTGCTCCTTTAAAGATCTATAATAGAAAACTAAACAGCTAATTAAAGTAAGGATTTGCAGCCGTCTCCCTAGTTAATTAGACGTAGCTTACCTACTGCCGTAAAGTCTAGAAGCTTCCGTTAATTTCTTTTTAATAATGCGATAATATATCCCGCAAGAATTAAAAGCTAAAACGCCTTAATAAACCTAAGAATGCTTTAAATCTTAAGGGTATAGGATAGAGATAAGTAATATATAAAGCCAATTTCGCCCTATTACTGGGGATACATAGTTACCTTTACCGTTTACTTTACCGGTTACCTTATTGCCTTCTTTTATAGCTTTTATTTATTACTTCCTTAACTTTACTATTTTTACCGCTCCTTTTAAACTATTCCCTAGTCTGTCCTGTTTCTGCTAGCTATTTACAGCTACTTTATTCTTTAATATAGATGCTATTTCTTTAATAATTGGCTTACTCTTTTAAGCCGCAATTTACTAAACCCTACTAGTCTTGGACTAGTATATTTGGCAGCCTCTTATAACTATTACTAGCAGCTAGGATTAAGATTTAGGCTATAGTGTATTAACTACTAACCTTGGCCTAGGAGTAAGTGCCTTATTATATACCGATATTAATCTAAAGAGGGCGTCTTTAATTATATTAGAAAGCTATTTTAGATTAACTACTAAGCTTAAAACTTCTTCGCGTTCCAGCACTTACTAACTTAAGGGTATATAAGGCTAGTAAACGGAACCTCTAAAGTCGCATCCTAGTACTAGCCTATTAGGGCATTAAATTACTATAGGCTTAAAAGACTAATAAATAGTAGGTGCAGGTCTGGGAAATCCTAACCGCCTAAAATATTAATAAGTCGCTTAAACACCTAATGATTTAATATTAAGTGAAATTCTCTGCATTTACCTAGATAAGAGGACTGTAGATAAACTCTCTTACTTTTTAATTTATTCCTTCTCTAAGTCTTAATAGGAGTTTCTTAATGCTCTTTATAGAAAAACTAGAGAGTAATAAGTATAGGATGTTATCTATTTACCTACTTTTCTTAAAATAATGTGTAACTACTCTAACGTATATATATTTTAAGTACGTTTAATATCTCTTATATAGTATCTATTCTAATTAAATTATAGACTATAATTTAGGGGAATCTCTAAGGTTTGGAGAACTATATTAAAGAGAGAGGTATAAAGAATGTTTTATAGTGGAGGCCGCGTCTATCCATTATGGACCCTTAATAGTAGTTATTTATATCTAGCTTAGGAAACTAAATCTTCTGCCTTAGCACCTTATCTTTATATTTAATGGCATTTAGTAGCGTTAGGCTTATATATATACATTCTTAAAGGTTAAGTATTAGGTAATATTAAGTAGACACAAAATATATAATAATAAATTAGTATAATGCGTACGGTAATAATTCTTAGCTATACCTGCCGTACGGAATCCTTTACTAGATTCTATCTAAAGGAAGGGTAAAATAGTAATACTAAAGAACCTAATTCCGTTAGTTGGAGTAGGGGCTATAGCTACTATATCTGCGATGGTCCTAATAGCTCTTATCTAATTAATATTATAACTTCTTCGTATATCTTTTAAGGGTGCTCCTCCTTCTACTACTAATTTTGCTTTCCTTTACTCTCTCCTGCAATAGCTACTTATTAAATTTAACCGCTTACGCACATAGATATATTTTGAGCAACCTATATTATTGTTTTAGCTTTTAAACCTCCCTATCTTTTAAGATTTAGAGACTATATTTTAAAGAATTTCTAATAGATATATATAACTTTTACGCAGTTAATCTTATTAATGCGCTTCTTAGTTCTACCTTAAGGGTTTATAATATAGAAAGCCTGTATAATAAAAACAAAGCTAAGGTAGTTAAGTCACTATGGGCTAGGCAAGATTTAACGGTACTAATTAGCGAAACTATAATTTCTAGCGTCCTTATTATAAGTGGCCTAGAACCCTAGCTACTACCTAAAAAAGGCATTTATATAGTACTACTATTTATCTAGTATAAGTTTGCAAGCTAATAAAACGAAGGTATTCTTAACAGCCTCTTAAAGGGTATTAAAAATCTACGTTAAGATAAAAACCTAGATAATATTGAGTTTTATAAGGAAAAAACTTAAGCTAAGGGGTATTAGTATGGGTCTTAGGTTATAGGCTTAGGGGCGTAGCTAATTTTGCGCTAGGTACTCCTAAAATTGCTAGATAAAAATCTCTACTCTTGCTATATATAGGTCTTATTAGAAGTCTAGTCTAGGTAAAATACTTATTAAAATAGTAGTAAAAAAGTAGGATGAAGAGGGAAAGAAGATATGGGTGTTAGCTATGCTAGTAAGCTAACTTATTCTAAGGCACTTTAGGTTTAATATTAAGACTAAATTAATAGAAGGTCCGGTAGAGTATCTATACAGTTTCGGTGCTTATAAACTATAGCGCCGTATTATAAGCGTATAGCTAGGAGACAAAGATTAATGCGGGGCATAATAATATAGAAAACTTGTAAGTTACTAGCTAAAATAAAAGATTTATACTCTTCTCTTTTTCTATTTAATATTACCTAAAATTATAAACGGTATTAAATACTCGATCTAGTAATAGAATAGAGAAGATAACTAACCCCTATACGCCTTAAGTGCCTTCTTTAGTTATTTATCGCCTAAGGTTTAGGCGATAACTTATTAGGAAGCCGCTTAGTTAAGTTATTTAGTGGTAATAATATAGCATTTGTATAGCCCGCCTTATTTCTTAGGAATAATATCATTATAAGCTAGCCTACTCCCACTTTCATCTTTATTCTTTTCTATTTTCTTAGATATTTAAGATTATGGCTCCCTTTAGCAGATTTATCTACCCTACCCTCGCCCTTATTATAACTACTTGGTTTTTGCGGCATTTAAACCCTTTTATTATTAAAATAGCGTTATATAGTGCCTTTCTCTGCTTACTTATTATTTTCTTCTAGGTAATATACCTTTCCAAAAAGTTAGCCGAAGATTCTAAGGTCTGGCGCGTCTAGCTTTATTGCGTTAGTATCGCTCTTAGTTAGCATTTACAATTATAGCTTTAATAGGATTGCCCTAAATACGCATTTTCTATTTAGCTATTAGGTTTTTGGTATATAGGCATAATTAAGATAGTAACGCAAACTACTAAGACGGAAATTAAGGCCGTAAGGTCAACTTTGACATATAAAGCCCCCCCCCTAATTTTAGCTATTAGTTTACTAATATATAATATAGTTACACAAGCCTTATATTGGCCATTTTTATAATTATATAATATTAAGAGTTCTATTTTTGGCATTGGAAAATAGTATAAAGGTAATCTTTTACTTTATAAGAAAATTATTTTTCTAGCTTATATAGAGCGTTAGGGAGGTTTTGCAATCTATAAAATAAATTACCCCTCCAATAACTGGGGAAAATGTAACTGTTATTATTAACTTAGCTATTGCACTTAAGAGCCCCGGCTTCTCTCGCTTCTATAATATAGTAAGTAACTTCTAGCGCTTTAACTCCTCGCAGTAACCCTAGGACTATTAGTGTAAGAAAGATCCAATATATTAGCTAGGGGCTGCCTAAATTATAATTAGGTAGGCTACGTTTAGCATAGCTACTAGAACCGGCGGCGTTTAGCTAAATAGTTAGTGCGACCCTAGGGAAGGCGGGAGGACTAGTTTTATAAAACTAAACTAGTAGGGGTGATGCTAGTGACGTTAGCTAAAATACTTAAATAACTTAAAATTCTCTATTTATAAAACCCCGCTTTACTATAATATATTAGGACCTAGTAATTTTACCAATACCTATTTCTAAACGCTACTACGCATAATGGGCATTAGGGCTAATACTACTATAAAGTAAGTGCGGGATATAGTTTAGTATAACCTAAAGTAGTGGTAGCGTTTCCTAGCAAGTATATAGGCCTAGGCTAAGGCGCCTTTTTTTAATAAGAATTAGTAGAAATTTATGAATAAGGAAGCTAGAAATATTATTATATTACGGCGCGGCTAAAATGATGTAAATTTACTTAAAAGGGAAAAAAATCTAGAACGCGTAAACAAAAAGCTAAGAAATAATAGGTTAAATAAAGTAAACTAGAAGGCTATAAGCCGGCGTATACTAAAAGCTATTAGAAGTGCTACTAGTTAGTTTTAATATAAATATTATAACTAGCACGTTTTTACTAAGTTATGTTTTAGTTTTAGGGGATAAGAAATCCTAAGGGGAATTAACTGATAAACCTATTTAGAAGCTTCCGTGGGATCCTATATAAGACAATATATAAAAATAAGTAGTGGGTGGTGCGTATAGGTATATAGCTATACGGATTATTAAAGATAGGCGCTTAAATTAAAGCCTAATATAAGTAGTGCCTGTCTCGCCTTACGAAATTAGCAGTATATCGTGCCCTAATTAACGTAGCTATGCCTTATGCAAATTTGTGCCGTATAATACTACTACCTATACGAGCAGTACCTAAAAATATAGGACTTTTGCTCTTCTAGTTACCAAGTCTCTACTATGAAATTGAGAATAGAATATCCTATATAGGCCAGCCGTCTTAGCGTAATTCTCTAAGCTCTAAGAACTATAGGAGTAGGCCTTACCATTTACTTCTTGTATTTAAACGCTAAGCCGTTCCATTGGGGTATAATAAGGTATTTAGGTATAAGTGCAACTAATAATAAACCTTATATATAAACTTCTGTAGTATTTCTAAGTTATTACTATATTTTAATTTAACTATAGGTGTATACGCTACGCGCTTTAGCTTATAGAGGATTTAGGCAGCCCTATATATAGAAAGCCGCTTAGTGCTAGCAGCTTTACCGTGCTTCCCTTATATAAATACTTACTTAGTATACTCTATTTTTATTTCCTATAAATACTTTCCTTCTATAACCGGTAATAAAAATCTATTAATAACTTTCTATAGCAACTCCGAACTACTAGGCTACTAGCTTTATAAGTAACTAAAGGCAAATTATATACATTAGAGACTTATTATTAGACAAGGCTGGCGAGAGCACTACTAACTTTTATATTAGTAATATAACGAGCGATATCTAGCTCTATCTTTCTTTTTCCCCTTTAATGGATATTAACGAGGAACTAATACCTACTAAGCTTAATAGCGTCGGGGAGACTGTAATTACTACTAACTTTAGTGTTAATAATATGACGATAAGCATTTAGCCCTATTTTTTTTACCCTCTGGTAGATATTAATAAGAAATTAATACCTCCTAAGCTTAACTCTCCTAGCGGTGTTAAAGTGACGGCGACTTTTTTTAGTATTAGCGCGCTAAGCTAATCCTTTCCCTTTTCTATAAATGCTACTAAGGACCTAACCTACCCTAATAATAATAATACCCCCTCTATATACTCTAGAGTGGAGGATAGACTCACTTAAGACTACTTTAAGGGGGAACTAAGCGCATCCTTAACCCCTATATAATTATCGCCAGTAATACTAGTTAGGGGTTATACCCTTTAGCGGACTGTTTTTGGTTTGGCCGTAGAAGCAACAGCTAGGGATAATATTATTAAGCATTTAAAAGTTTATATAAGTAACTAGTTTATATTCTTATAGAAGAAAACTAACCGCTATAAGAAATTTGTTACTACGTTTTATAGAACAGCAAAACTTTATTTTAATAATTGTTAAACGTTTAGGCTTAAAGCGGTATTGGGATATAGACGTTGTGGTATAAAGATTATCTACTAGTTATTGGATAATCCTAAACTCCTAAAGTATATTAAGACAATCTATATAACCTATAGCCCTGCTAGCGAGTAGATACTAATAGGAATTTCCAAGAATAAAGATATGCCGGTATTTACGCTTAATAGAGTAGTAGATAGATCTTATAATAATTCTCTAAGGCGCTAGCGTTCTTCTATATATATGGTATAGACTAGAATAAATAAGGGTAAAGAGGAGATAAGGATAGTCTAGTATCTATTATTAGAGGTGGTTATTATATATATATTAGATAAGGCCGAAAGAAATAGGTAGTCACTAAGATGTAGTTTTGCGTTTATTAGTTATATAAAGGATAAGTAGTATAAAGGAGTCCTTAAAGCCATTAAGAATTATATACTAATAGATAGGATATTTATACTAATCTAGCTATATAATGCATATTCGTTTCCCTATAGTAAACTTTCTTTAATAACTAGGTGCTTAAAAGTTAGAATAGGATAAGCGAAAGGTAAGATATAAAGCTATCTATACGAGCCGTTATAGAAGATAAGCTAGGATGCCGAAGTGTTTTTAATTAGAGTGGTATTAAGACTTAGTATAATATAACTAGGCGAAGCAAGAATATGGCTTACGTAAGGCGGTAATTAGAGTTTTACGGCCGTATATTGTGTGGAGTATATAAAGAATTTAAATCTATTAGACTAGTAATTATAAGATATTTCTGCTAAATACGCTAAGGATAAGAATGCTAAACTAGAAATAGACCTCTAAGCTAAAAAGAGCACCACTATCTAAGAATAAGGATATCCTAAAGCATTACCGCCGTCCCTTGCGTACGGCAGCTCTGCCCTTTACTTTTATAGAGTATACCTATAGTATTAACCTTAGCATACCGGACGCGTCTTTAGTAAGACTTAAGGGCATCTTTAGAATTTAAAAGCCCGCTTTTATAAACCTAGGTAGGCTTCTAAACTACCTTATATTTACGCCCTAACTTAATTATTCTTTCCCCTAGAATATTATCAATCTCCTATTTATTATCCAAGTTTATTTTATTAAATTTATCTTTTTTAGCCCGGGTACGGCGCTTTATAGTAGGCTCTAGGTCTAAAACATTACTCTAGTTATTGGTAACGCCATTAGGAAATTGTTAAGGAATAATATCTAGTATATATAACCCGTTTTCCTAGCGCCTAAGAGCTATTTAGATTAACTATTCTTCTAAATTAGTATTTAAGGCGGCTCTAAGTATTGCTTTACTATAGTTAGAGTTAAAGGCTAAGTTTAATAGCGGCTTTTAGGCATAAAGGTGATTATATATAGGGGATCCAGCCTAATTATAATAATCGCTGCTAAGCGTAGTGCTCTAGTTAGACGTGTGCATAGATAAAATTAAAGGGGAAAGGTGAGACCGCTAAAGACAATACTTTGTAATATGCTTTAGTTTTAATTTACTACTAATAGGCGCCAGCGATCCTCGTTGCCCTATATACCCATAGACCTTATTACTCTTATTGCTATCGCTATTACTGCTGTTACCGTCCCTAGCGTCGTTATTTTCCGTATCGCCGCTGTCGCCGCTTTTATTATTACAGTTCTCGGCCTTACCTTTATCTACAACGTTCTTGCCGCCCTTATTATTATTATTATAATTATATTCTTTAGCTAAGCCGTTAATAAGATTGTTAAGATTATTTTGCGGCGGTCTAATATTATAGAAAAATGAAGATTACTAAAGTAAAGGGCTAATAGGCCGCGTAGTAGAGGCCGCTTGCTCCTTAATATAGTTATCGCCACTACTAAAGTTAGGGGTGGGAGGGCCGGGAGGTGAGGTTCTCTAGGAAGCTAGTAATCTTTATTACTTCCTAGGCCGTAGGCTCTTACTACCCTTATTAACGGAAGTATTAGAGATATAATTAATATTATCTAGTTACTTAAGTTAATTAAACCTCCGCTTTTTTAACTTCTTAGCTCCTAAAGACTCTTAACTAGCGCTTACTAATATCCTAAGCTCTTGCCTAAACTGCGGAGTAGTTCTAATACAATGCCCCTTAGCTAAATTATCTGTTTAACTACTATCTAGTGTTAAAGGTGTGGTATAATTATACGTAGGTGCATATACCTCCTTTTATAGCACTTCTAATAAAAGCAGCTCTTTATCTTTTTTATTGTCCTTATTACTGCCATTATTCCCATTATCTACTAATTATTAAATAAGGCTATTATAAATTAAAGGAGATACATATACTAAATTTATAGGGTATTAGTCGGTTATCGGCTTTACTAGCCTCATTAACTTTATTAGCTTTATTATTAGCGTTACTAAATTTATTACCCTTAGTTTCTAGGTCCAAATCGGCTGTATTATCTTTAATAACTATTAGATTTATTACTAGTCGTTAAAACTATATATTTAGAACTGCTAGGGAAAGAGGGAGAGTAGTGGGGTAATTGTTAGGATAATTACCTTAACTACTTCCCCTAAAGACTTAACTGTTATTTCTATCCCCATCTTTCTTATTATCCTTATTATCCTTATAATACTTATTATAAGCTTTCTTGTAATTATATATACGGTTTATAGGCACTTTATTAGACGGAATCTCTAAATTAAGGCCCTAGGTAGAATAATATGCTATTAAGTGCCTAAGCTTCTAATACTTCTTAACTTTTTAGAGGGAAAAGTGGTATTTTATACTTTGTCTAAGGTATACTGCTTACGCCTTTTTTAGAAGCTGTAGTTATATAATACTAAGACAAAACTGTCAATTTTCTAGGGGGACTAGTGTAGAAATTGTTATTATTAAGCGAAATTTTAGGAGGGATGCAAAATAAAGATTAAGGTGGTGCTAGCATTATTGCCGTTAGAGTTGCCGTTGCTTTATAGCTTTTAAAAGCCTTAAGGGGGGAATTATAGGTCTTTTTAAGTGCACGCCAGTCCTCCGTTTACCGCTAGCTCTTATCTATTACCTCTTACCCCTTACCCCCCGCCTAGGCTTCTTACTAAATTAAAGCACTTAATATGTGCGCCTCCGGCATAGGCCGGAGTAGATTACTATTTATAGGGTATAAAGGTTTACAAGGGCTTAAATATCTAGCGCCTAATTAATACCCTTAGTAAATTGCGATTAAACTATATCCGCCCATCTAAGCTAGTATATTTAGCTTTAATACAGCTATTACATCTAGCCCCTTATTAGGAGGCTAGTGGCGTAAATTCCTTACCTTTATCCCTTAGTAAAGGGTAGCGCTAATATATCTATTTACTTCCCGGAAATACCGGTCTAGTTAATCCTCTACGCCGCTTATATTAGTAGGAGGTAAAGCCCTACTTATACGTCCGCGTTATAAGCTATCTATAATAAAAGGAGGTAGTGTCCTTATTAGCGGTGGGCGGGGCTCTCTAATACTAACCGCCTAGTAATGGATATGCCTACCATTCGCACGGTAATTGTATATATGTCTATAAATGTGCTAGGTAAAAGACTATATAGGGATATTCGCCCTCCTAACGTAGCTAGCTAGTGTTAGAGATTCCTATATAGTCGTGCCACTGTGCTATTAATCTATCGTGCGCTTAAAAGCTGTAACCTTCCAATTTTAATCTAAGTGGTTCCCACTATAGCCCTATAGCTTAGAAGGCTAGATTATTAATCCTCTACTCTACTATTAAGTAAGGTAGCTAGAGCTAATAGCCCCTTAGCCCTAAACTAGTAGATTAAATAACGTTACTAAAATATCTATAGCAATGCAACTATACTACTAGGAAGGTATATATAGCGACCTAAGTAATGCTCTATATAATGTCTATTTAAATAATGCCTAACATAGCCCCATATAGCGTAGTTGCTTAAATTAGCGATCCCTAGCTGCTTTTCCGCTAAGTAGCTTAGTAGGTATACAAGTCGTAATATAGGTGGCTTTAGCTATTAGTAAACGCTAAAGTAGGCTATCTAACCAACAGCGTATCCTAGGAGAGAAATATAGGTTACTAAAATAAGTGCGACGTAAGCTCTCTTAAGCCCTTTAGGGGGCGATACGTACGCCTATTTCTTCTAGCTTAGAAGAAAATATAGGGCTGAGTTAAATAAGACGATGGTGCTAACGCGGCTAGTAACTACGGAATTCCCCCAACCTCCTTTCTATAAGACGGTTGCGGGCTAGCATTATTTAAAAGGCTAAAGGAGAAAGAGTAAGAGAGAAGAGGATTGTAAAGGCATATACGTGCTTACTAGATAAGGCCGCGCTAAAAGAGCTTAATAATAATTAAAGCCATCGGTAACAGAGGCGTAATTAGAAGACTATAGTCGTCTATATATTAACGTAGAAGAGAGAGTTGCCTATTAAAAAGGCCGTAATTAACTATATTAATTATTAGTCTAACGCAGGGGAATAAAGGAATAAGTGGGCTGGACGTGCATACGTATAAGCGCTAAGGGGACGGCAGAAATGCCTTAATGTGACTGTGTCAGGGACTAGCAGCAAGAAGAGGAGGAGGCGCAGCGTTAGGAGAAAGGAAAGATGGAAGATGAGAGGAAAAGCAGCGAGAGAAATGGCCTTTTATGGTTGAGGTCAAGGGGTAGTCTTGGCTTAGCCGGGGTTAACAAGCGAGGGCGCCTTGCTTGTAAAGGAAGCCTCCATTTCCTAATGCGTGGTCTCCATCTTATTTTTTACTAATTTTTAGTACGCCTAGTGCTGCTTCTAGTACTACTACCGCTCCCACTAGCATGGAAAATATTAGGGTATATTTAGCAATTGCTATTTCTGTACGCGTTAATATAGTTCGCGAATAGGTAACTAAAATAGCGAAAGATGTTTAGGCTATAAATCGCTAGTTAAATAAGCTTAAAGATTCTCTAAGTAAGATAAAGGATAAGCTTGCGTTTATAAGGCGTAGTATTATAGCACTTATATATAACGCCGGGTTACTAAATATAGAATTTAAGTAGATACCAGTTAGCTGTTACTGCGGGTTAACTATTATTATAGGTTTAAAGTAATAAAATAGTAGCTCTTACCTCTCTACTACTACGTAAGTAGGAATTAAGTCTCTACCTTATATTTAATAGGTATAATTAATATTATAATATCCGTATACGCTAAGATAAAGATATCCGTGTATGCTAAGATAAATATATCTGTATAAGCTAAGATAAAGATATTTATATATCCGCACCGTTAATAATTACTAAGGTAAGTTACTATAGTAGCAATTATATATTAGTAAGCTAATTTAATAAAATTAGTAGCGTAGATATTTACCTTTAATTAACCTCCGTACCTCTTCTTCCTCTACTAACCTTCTACCTTATAGCACTACATCGCAAACTTTATTATTGTTATTTTATTTACTATCCCTTCGCATTCTACTACCTATGATACCTTTATTTACACCTATAAACGAATAATAGCAGCTAGGCGGTTAAGGAACTTAATATACGCGAAATAAATAAGAATGCTATTAAGTACACTATAGCTGCTCTTACTAAGCCTTTAGACTCTATTCTTAAAGAGTAAGCTTTTTAATACTAAATTATGCCTATAGCTAATGTAATTTTAGAAAATATATACTAAAGCGCTCTTTATAGGATTTAGTAGACGATAAAAATATAGATAGAGCAAAATCCACTAAAAATCCGCGCACCTTTTTGCTGCCTATATCTTTGCCGTAAACCACTTTGCTATTAGTTTCTTCGCCGTCCGCTTCTTCGCCGTCCGCCTCTCTGCTACCGCCACCTAATACCTTTAAAAGGAGGCTTAATAAGGCTCGTTTATCTTCTTTTCTTAAAAAGTAGGCTAAAAAGGCTGCTAATACAAATCTAAAGACTAAGATAGCCATTGAATTGTATATGTTAGTTATACTATTTTAATATCTTATCTACTAATTTACCTCTTATAGTAACTTAGATATTTATAAGGTTTCTTTAGATAGCGAATCTTTAGATAGCGGTAAAGATAAAAAATCTTAATAACGCCGACTCCTATAATCTCCGTAGCCCTTATAATCTCTATAGTACCATAAATATAAATAAGCGCCTTTCTATTTAAGTGCTGTTAGCGAATAAATAGTATACTCTAAAAGCTAGTGTTTAGGAGAATATAAAGGAAAGTCGCTAGTGAATATTAATATATGTCTAGAATATTAAGGGTAGCTTTAGTAAGCTATATAACCCGCTATATACTCTATATAAGAAGTATAGCTATAAATATCGCGTTTATAAGAAGGACTATAGGCCTTATTTTAGGGATACGTGTTTAAGATATTATGTAGGTAGTAGGTCGTGCGGAAAGGTATATGCTAATAGTATACTATTATTCTATTAGCTAACACGCGTATAAAAAGGTTTACTAAATTTAAAGCCGGTTACACCTTAGGGCAAAAAACGTATAAAGTTAGCTTCTGCTAATAGTTTAGCTAAAATGCCTACTAAGAAGGTATAATATCCGCATAGCTTTATTCTTACACTATCCCCACCTACATACTACGCCTCCCCCTACTAAGACCTCCCCCGCTATTAAGACTCCTACTTATAGTAGTACATACGGCTATAGAGGCACCCACTCTACCGCTACTCCTTTAACTCTTTTACTAATTACTAGTACGCTAGGTGCTGCTATTACTACTACTACTTCCGCTAGCACTAGGTCTATTAGGGTGTATTTAGCAATTGCTGTTTTTACGCGTATTAATATAGTTTATAAATAGGTAACTAATATAGTAAAAGATGTTTGGGGTATAGATTGCCGGTTTAATAAGTTTAAAGATTCTCTTAGTAAGATAAAGGATAAGCTTGCGTTCCTAAGGTGTAGTATTATTGCACTTATACGCAATGCTAGGCTACTAGATATTAAATATAAGTAGATATAAGTTAGCTATTGCTACGGGTTAACTATTGTTGCTAGTTTATAATAATAAAATAGTAGCTTTTACCTTTTTGCTACTATATATATAGGAATTAAGTCTCTGCCTTATATTTAATAGATATACTTAATTAATATTATAATATCCGTATAAGCTAAGATAATAATATCTATATAAGCTAATATAAAGATATCTGTATAAGCTAAAATAAAGATATTTAAATAGAGAGTCTATTTTAAAGGTTGAGTTTCTGGAGTATAAGGTATTAGTTTTGCTATGTTTTTATTTAGAAGATTATATATTATAATACCATTTTTAATTCTTATAATATCTGCATAGAGCTATTATATAAAATTAGAATATCTATAGATACTCCGGTTATATTAAAAGTATATCCGTAATTAAAATAATATATTACTGTTACTTTTAGCATTTATTAAGCAACTTATACACCGACTATTATATATATTAGTAGAGGTATAGGTATAATATTAGGATAATAAACTATATAAATATATTTAGCAGCTTCTCCTAGTACCTCTATATTCTTATTAGTATTACTAAAGCTGTATATAAGGGGATTAAATAGTAAACCGGCTGCAATTAATAGGAAGGCGTTAAATATATTTACGCCGTCCTTCGCGAGTTTCTTATATCCGCGCTGTAGGAGCAAAGGAGCCTTAAAATCCGCTAAGCGCCGCCTATATTATATAATTAAATCCTTCCTAATCTAATCTATAAAATAGCGGATATCTAGCGCTAAAGACTTAGTTATATATTCGCTATTTATACGCTCGCTAAATAGACGCTTAAAAATATCGCGGAGCGTGCTAATATAACTTATTATAAGAACACTCCACTTAAACAGCTTATCTATACTAAATATCAAATTCCTATACGCCTAGAGTAACTCCTTAAGTTAAAGATTTAGCAGCTTATTAAGGCGATCTGTCTTAAAGAAGCTATCTAGCCGCCCTTAGAGGTTAACTAAACTATTAGTAAGGATAGCCTGTTAAAGCACTAGATTATAAGCGCTTATTTTAACTAGTCGCTATAGGAGCAGTATATTATATACGTAGTTCTTTAATAAGTTTTTAGCGAAGTATTGTGGGAGGGTACGACCTCTCTAAGATAGGAAGTCACAATGCTGTCTGTCTGTCTGTCTGTCGGTCGGTCGGTCGGTTGGTCGGTCGGTCATCAGTCGTAATTAATCAGTAGGAAAGCAGTCAGTAAGAAGAAAGGAAAGAATGTATTCCGGTAGGTCGTGATGGAGAGAAGGAGAGAAGCCGAAGGCTCGATATATACAGGAAAATGCCAAGGCACTAAGTAGTAGTCCATTTTACCCCACTACAGTATAAGCAAAGGCGGGGTATTATATACTTTAGTAGTCCAATATCCGTATACTTAATGGCGTATTTTAGAAGCTTGTAAGTATTAATAACCTATAGAAACCGGATATAATTAAAGAACTCCGCATTATCACTTTAAGGAACTTAGTTATTAGCGGTGGAACTTAATATATTCGTAGAGGATGATGTTGCTGCTAGCTAATATCCGTTAGTAAGTGGCTCTAAATAATCTAATATATACTAATTTGCATCGCGGCATATATCTCTTAAGAAAGCCGCTATGCGGATATCCTTAATATATTTTAGAAATTGCTGCAAAGATAGGTTTTATATATACTACTCAGCCTCGCCATCTGCTTTAATATTGCACTTATTGCGGATATAGAGTAGGAATAACGCAATAACACGATCGTTAAAGCTATGGAGGATTAGCTCTTCTATATAATAAAATAGGGCCTTTTCCCTAGAAACATTACGCCGTCCTAGGTGGTTTATATAGGTATAGAGCGCTAAAAACTACTACGCTGCTTCCTTACCCCTATAGAATATACGTATAACTATATATAGGAAGTTTAATCGTATATACCATAGCCCTAGAATAGGCAACACCTACTTATAGCTATTATACACACCTTCCGCCTTAACCCGCTCCTCTTTATATAATTAAATAAGCTTTACGGTCTTCTAATCTCCGTATACTAAGAAAAGCCAGTTATTAAAAGCGGTTTCGCGATTATACTGCAGTTATTCTAGGAAGATATTCTCTATTATACAATAGTTGCCGTTAATAAAAGCCTTGCTATCTAGAATAGGTCCTAGAGTTATATACTCTATCCTTCTATAAGGGAGAATATTAACTGCTGGTATACGTAGATATTTAATATCCATGTTAGAGTTAAATATATTATTAACCGTAGTAGGATACGCGTATTAGATAGCGTCCGTAATAAAACTTATAAATATCCGCTTCTAGAGGTTATTAAACCTATTCCTAGCTATATTAACAACCTTATCTAGCTTAAGTTAATGGGTATTATTTAACATTAACTGCTTAAGGCCTCCTTTAGGCATATATACTCCGCGTAAAATCTTTCCTATAGTATATAAATTAAACTTACTAATCTTGCCGATAACCTAATATTAAGTCTTTTAGTAATAGTTAAAGTTATTATAAATAATATAGACATTATTATAAATAGATAGAGACTTAATTAGTTTCTTAAGGGTTATTAGCGCTAGAAGGCCTAATAGAATTAATAGGACCTTTCTTAAAACGTTTAGCTAGCCTAAGCTTTCTAGCATTAAGAGTTTTATAACTATTAATTAGACTAAGGCTATATAGAAAAGATAGTACACGGTGCTTTATACTAAGTGCCTAAAGATATAGACTAAGTAAATAGGCGAAACCGTTTATAGAGTTTTAGGTAAACCCTAGTAAGAATATAAAGGCAGTTATAACTATACGTCCGCCATACGGATCCTAACTACGTTCCTCTCTATTTAGTGCGGATATCCTATTAATAAGCTAGAATAGTAATAGACCGTACTACTAAATAAATTTGGCTATATTTTTAAGGTTAATATCCTTAAACTTTATATTTAGAGTCTATGTATTAAAGGGGCTGTGTTATAACTATAGTTGGCGGAGCTCTTTTTAGATATAACAAATAGTATAGATTACCAGCGTCGTATAAATATTAGGTGTGTTAATAAGTTCTTCTTATATTTCCTTATCCTCCAGTAAAGCAATAAGTAGGTCCCTTACTTTTTTCTTCTTTCTATTACCTCTATGCCCGTTTTTACTTTCTAAATACTTAGAGACTAGCCTATAAAAAGGCCAACCCCATTTTTATAGAAGGTCCTTAACAATATTAACCTTTTCTTCCTTTAACGTCTTTGTCTAATTAGTAGATGGAATATCCGCAAATGGAATATCCGCAGATAGAATATCCGTAAATAGAATATCCGCAGGTTATAGAGAGGGCGGGCGTAGGCGTAGGCGTTTAGCGTTAGTGGTTACTACGCAGCTCGGTAGTGCAGAGGTGGAATTATAGCCTCTACTGCGGCGGCTTCCTTTTAACGTCGCGTGGGTATAAGGAGCTAAGGATCTCATAACTTATAGAGTAGGCTTTTATTTATAATTTGGTGTAATTTTTATATTAATAGGTATTGTGGGAGGGTAGATTAATTTGTTAAAGTTAATAAGGTCTTCTTATATAAACTATATTTAGGTTTCCTATAAATCTCGCCAAAGTCCCTCAGATTAAGAAAACGATTGCCGTCCTAAATTAGCTTAGCGGATGGTGCGGATATTTCTATATCCGCACAATCGATTTCTTAGTCTAAGCTTTTAAGGTAATGTAGTCTACGGGTAAGTAGCCATTGCGGGCAAGTGGCCAGTATTAAAACTTACTAAAACTACAAAGTAGTATCTTAATAACGGCTTAATAATAAATTCTAATAAATTAGATTTAGACTTTTATATATACTTTACAGCTTCTATTAAAGTTGTATAGTAAATAGTTTAGTAGTTTTTAAGATATTAAAATTTAGGACCTAAAATAAGGCCAAATTACTATATCTTAAAAACTACTAAACTATTTCCTATATAACTTTAATAGAAGCTATAAAGTATATATAAAAGTCTAAATCTAATTTATTAGAATTTATTATTAAGCCGTTATTAAGATATTACTTTGTAGTTTTAGTAAGTTTTAATACTAGCCACTTACCCATAATAGCCACTTACCTATAGACTACGTTAATGTGTTTTATCTTACCTTAGAAGCTCATTACCTTAGTAAGCTTAGACGTGATTCTATTAGTACGGATTTTTAATCGGTCCGTAAGCTAACTAACTACGTTTATACAAAACCACTAGAATTATATCTAAGCCACATTTCTAAGATTTTTTACGCGTTTTAATAATATCCGCATTACGGAGATTGCGGATATTAAAATAACTTAACACTAATATTTTATATTACTTCCTAAAGTTAATTAATTATATAATAGAACCTAGGCTTTCAGAATATATTATTTTTATTACTTAGGTATTTTTAGGTCTTATAATCATTTTCTTAAAAAAAACACGTTATTAGGAATCCCGTAACTATATATAACTTTATTAAACGCTAGCTAATATATATAAAACTTATATAGACCTATAATAGCCACCCTAAAGAATCTATTATAGCCTAGCAAATATATAGCGTCCGCGTTATAGTGTATAACACCTACTAAAACCTTATTACGCGCCCACTACTAAGTTATAGATATTTAGGCAAATCTACCGTATGCCGGCACTAAAACCCACTAGCTAGAGAGGGAGGAAGTTAAATAAGGTGCTAGAACAGCCGCGGCCGTATTAGGTATTAAATAATTAGACTTAGAGGAATTATAGAACGGACTAAGAATAACGGCTATATAATCTTTAAGATTAGCTTCTTACGCTTTGCGGAGAGAGTAAGGCCTAGTAGCTAAGCAAGGTTAATAAAGCTATTGCTTTTTTATATCCTTATCGCGGACGTATAGAGCAGCTTAAAGCCCTTAGGTGGCTGCTGTTTAAGAAAAAAAATATAATACTTATTATAAGAACCTTATTTAGCAAGAGTATAATAATATAAGCAATGCCATATCTTCTTCAGGCCTTAGTAGTAATTATTATTTTACCACTTAATGCGATCGGTATGGAGCAGAAGGTAAAAATTAAGGAGCTTCCTGGAATAAGGCTAGTTTATATATACGCTAAAACAATATCTGCACGTCTTTTATAGGAAATCCGCATTAGAGTATACACTTATATTTTAATATCACCAGAGCTATTAGTTAGCAAAAGGTTCTATAAAACTCTTACTAACCCTACCTTTCGTATGCATATTAGTTTAGTAATAATTAATAAGGTGCACCTTACAGCTAATTAGGGGGATTTGTTCCAGAGTTTGTATATATAGCTATAAAAAGTACGGTTGTTATTAGGGCGGAAGCCTTGGTTTGCTTATACTATAACACTTAATAATATAACGTTTAAGATTGTTTAAGGGTTAGTGGGCTTTTAAAATAATATCAATATAGTACGGACATTAATTAACTGGCCAGATTTATTAATTATTAGAGAATACGTTAAATAAGGAAGTAAGAAGTCTTTTAAGAGCTTATACTTTATTATAGACCGCGCGTATACCACTATATCCGCTAAGCAGAGAATTTAATATACGCTAACTCCCCACCGGATCCTAAAGATAATTATCTTTCTTAATTTAAAAGATATAATATTACTCTATAGGGACTTAATTTGTTTATAGTTAATATATTATAGGTACTAGGAAGCGTAGGCTAGAAGAGCTACTTAGCTTTATTATACATTGTTAGCTATTATAGATAAAGACAAACTATATAAGGAGTTTAGAAAGCCTAACTTAGAAATCCGCATTCTGCTCTCCTCTAACGCGCTTACCCACGGCGCTAATATTTCTAATATTAAATATATCGCGTAGTATTGCATATATAAAGATAAGTCCATTAATATAATATGGCAACGACTTAGACGCGGTGCTTGTGGTAGTAGTTAAAAAGGTAAGGCGATATTTCTAATTAAGGATTGGTATAAAGGTCTATATAAGGATATTGCTAGGCTAGCTAAAAATCGCGGTTATACTAGTAAAGCCTTCTAATCTTAGCTAAGTTAACTTAGTTATAAATATTATATTAAGCAATAGGTGCTATAAGAGAATAGGGCTACTAATTTTGCTAGCGATATATCTTTAAGAGTGTCCGTATACAGCGATGTTAATTCTAATATATCCGCATCTAATATAGGGCGAGAGCTTAGTTTAGGTAGAATATCCGTAGTTCTACTTACGGATATTTTACTAAAGAAGCTAGTATAGTGCCTAAAGACTAAAGCTAAGAAAATAGCAGCTCTCTCCTATTATATATATGCTCTTATAAATAAAGGAAAGGGCTGCTTATAAAAGATTATATTAGAAAACTATAAGGAACAGTCTCCGTCTACTAGTAGCTAGGGTTATTACTCTAACTATAATCCTACTTTATAGGCTTTTAAAGAGTTTAATATCCGTAAGCTGTATATAGAGGGAATTCTAAGAAAGATATAATAAAAGGCCTTTGCTATAAGCATAAAAAATTAATTCTATAACTAGATAGAAAAGAAATATTAGTATACTATTTAGAATCCGACCTTAAGCTACGTTATATCCAATAAGCAAATTACCGCTCTTTATAGCTGCGCCTAGTATATAACTAGCTATAAGGCGCTTAAGAAAAACCTACCTAATTAGAATTGTGATTAGCTTAGTAATAATCTAGATAGTTTTATTACCTTTATTTAAGAGGAGGTAGAAAAGGCAGCTTAGGTAAAGAGCCAGTTATTAGCATTAGTAAGTAAATTAAAAGATAGTGTAAAGCGGATATTACTATAGTCTAGGGTAGCGGAGAGGCGTATAGTATTAGCAGCTTAAAGTCCGTAAACATAGGTAGCCTAGCTATTTTAATTAATATCCGCCGAAAATCCGTATATAGGGCTGCCGACACTATTACCTTCTTAGCCTATATCTAGCAAAAACGCGTAGCTAGCTAGCCTAAACTCTAGCTAGTAGAATACCTCTAGGCTAAGTATACCAAAACCCTACAATAGATATTAGTCTTAGGTCTAGTTTTTAACGTAGGGCGGATATTTAGGATCTTAAAGTTAGGCCTACTCTTAGGTTTAATATCAGGCTGGGTATTAATAGCCCTAGGGCAATAATTAGCGTCAGTTATTATCCGGTATTAAGTATCGGCCTTTTAGATATTAGGGTCTATACTATAATAATAGATATTAACTCCTTACAGCTTCAGGATATCTAAGTCTATACTATAGCATTAAAAACCAGTCTTTAGGGTAGGCTATATATTATAGCTTATAAGGCAGCTCCGTATCTTAACCCTTAAAACAATCTAGATATTAGAGCTTATAGCGTAGTATTAAGTCTTAGCCCTTAGAGTAATCTAAATATTAGAGTTTATAGCAGAGCATTAAATCTAAATCCTTAGGGCAGTCTAAGTATTAGAGCTTATAGTATAATACTAGGTCTTAACTTTTAGATAAGCCTAAGGTTTAATATTTGTAACACAGCACTAAATTTCCAATCTCGAAAAATTCCAAAGTTTAAAATCCGTAGCGTAGTACTAGTTCCCAGGCAGTAGGAAATCTAGAAATTTAGAATTCGCAATATAGTATTAGATCTCCGCTCCTAGAAAACTCTAAGACTTAGGGTTTATAGGCTAATACTTAATCTCCGCCCTCTAAACTAGGCGTAGTTTAGAATTCGCGTGCTAATACTTAATCCCCGCCTTCTAAATTAGGTGCGGCTTAGAATTTACAGCTTAATATTTAATCTCCACTCTCTAAACTAAGCGCAGCTTAGAACCTATAGCCTAGTGCTTAATCTCTACCTTAGTTTTAGATATAACGCAGCTTTAGTAGGTTAGTATTTAATATTTCCTAGTATTTTACTTATTTATTAACTTAACTAAGACTAGGGTAGAGCTCTAATTAATATCCAGGTGTTAAGCGTTAAACTCTGCATGCGCATTTAAATAGTCCATTAAATTCTTATTTAAAAAGACACTAAGGTTTATATCTAAAGCTCCTATAACCTACAGAACCTATATTATATTAGCCATTTAGTCTAAGTGTCTTATAATCCTCTTAACTAGATATTATTTATTCTTCTTAGGCTACTATACCTTAAGCCTCTTAGCTAATATCAGATCCGCCTTATAGTAAGAGAAAACAAAAGGACATATCTGCGTACTTTAAAAGTAAGAAATTCGCTTACTAAGTAAACCTAATATCTACTTATAACCCTTCTCCAGCACCTTAATTAAGCGGTAATTTTATATTAATATTACTTTGTAAGTTAACTAGACGGCGCCTACTTACTTTAATTAGTAGTAACTTAACTATAAAGGATTTACGCGTTACAAATAAGCGTATATAAGGTAGTTAATATTTCCTAAGGTAAGTTATAGTAGCAATTATTTATTAGCGAGCTAATTTAATAAAATTAGCAGCGTAGATATTTACCTTTAATTAACCTCCGCACCTCTTCTTCTACTAACTTTTTACCTTACAGCACCGCACCATAAGCTTTACCATTGTTATTTTATCTACTATCTATTAGCATACTACTATCTATAATGCCTTTATTTATACCTCTAAATACGTCTAATAGCTATTTAGTTAAGGAACTTAATATACGCGATATTAATGATAAAATAATTAAGGACGCTTTTAAGGACGCTCTTTCTTTTACTAATCCTTTAAAATCTCTACCTAGAGAGTAAGCTTTTTAATACTAAATTATGCCTATAGCTAATATAATTTTAGGAAATATATACTAAAGCACTCTCTATTAGATCTAGCAAAGCACTATAATAAGGTTATTACGAAATCCGCTGGAAATCTGCTTACCTTTTTACTGCCTACCTCTTTACCGCCTACTTCTTTACTACTTACCTCTCCGCCACCTACCTTTAAGCCGCTTATTTCTTTATCGCCTACTACTTCTAAAAAGTTTAATCCTTATTATACTTTTACTTCTCTTAAGAGGCAGGCTAATAGAATTGTTATATAAAATGTTTAGTATAAGATAACCTTTAAATTATATATATTAACTATACTCTTTTAGTATCTTATCTACTAATTTACCTCTTATAGTAACCTAATAGAAATATTAAAGATTTTAAATAATAATAAAAAGAGTAATCTTAATAACGCCAACTCTCCTAAAAGCTCTCCTCTATCCTCTTATAATCTCCGTAGCCCTTATAAGCTCTACAGTATATAGACGGCTAAAGCTATAATATTAAATATTAATATAAACAAGCGCCTTCCTATTTAAGTACCGTTAGTAAATAAATAGTATACCCTAAAGGTTAGTAATTAAGAGAATATAAAGGAAGCTCACTAGCGGATATATACCTATATCCAGAATATTAAGGGTAGCTCTAGTATACTACTCGATCCGTTATACGCCCCATATATTAAGCAAGACTATAAATATCACGTTTACAAGCAGAACTCTAGGCTATATTTTAAAGGTACGTGTTTAAGATATTACTTAAGTAATAGGTTATATAAAGAGGTATATGCCAATAGTATACTATTATTCTATTAGTTAATATATATAAAAAATAGTTTGCTAAGACTAGAGCCAATTACACCTTAGCGCAAAAAACGTGCGTAATTAGCTTCTACTAATAGTACGGCTAAAATACCTACTAAGAAGGTATAATAGCCGTATAGCTTTATACCCACACTATCCCCCCTTTAAAGACCTCCCCTCCCCCTAAAACTCTTGCTTATAGTAATATACGCAGCTGTAAAGGCACCCATTCTACCGCTGCTCCTCCTACTCTTTTACTAATTCCTAGCACACGTAATACCGCTTCTAGTACTACTACTACTCTTACTAGCACAGAAAATGTTAGGGCGTATTTAGCAATTTCTATTTCTATACGCGTTAATATAGTTTATAAACGGGTAACTAAGATAGTAAAAGATGTTCGGGCTATAGATTGCTAGTTTAATAAGTTTAAAGATTCTTTAAGTAAGATAAAGGATAAGCTTACGTTCCTAAGGCGTAGTGTTATTACATTTATACGTAATGCTAGGCTACTAAATATCAAATATAGGTAGATATAAGTTAGCTATTACTGTAGGTTGGCTATTGTTATAGGTTGGCTATTGTTACAGGTTGGCTATTATTGCTAGTTTGTAATAATAAAATAGTAGCTCTTACCTTTTTACTACTATATACGTAGGAATTAAGTCTTTGCCTTACATTTAATAGATATACTTAATTAATATTATAATATCCGTATAAGCTAAGATAATAATATTTATATAAGCTAATATAAAGATATCCGCATAAGCTAAGATAAAAATATTTATATATCCGCACTCTAAAATAGCTTACTACTACGTTATATACTACGCACTAAGAAGATTACATGCCGGCTAGAGTTAATATTAATAAAAAGAACTCAATTAATATATTAAGAGAGAAACGTACTATAAGCCTAAGTATTTAAAAGTCCTCAAGCATATTATCTATAGCCTCATTAAATCCGTCCTCGTAAGGGTTATATAGTAAACCGCTAATATAAGACATCCGCATATTAAAATTAGTAATGCCGCCCTATAAGAGCTGCTCTAATCTAAGTTAAAGAATAGTAGGTGCCTTAAACCCAACGTCCTATACACACTAACGCACAATTAAATTCTTAGCAATTATATCCATAAGGGACTAGATATTAACCGCAGGAGACTTAATTATATAATTGGATATTGTCCGCTTACTAAACGCATCCTTAAACTTAGTACGAAGAGGTCTAGTATAGCTTATAGTAAAAACACTCTACCTAAATAGAGAGTCTACTCTAAAGGTTGAGTTTCCACGTAATTGGAGTAACTCCTTTAGCTAAAGATTTAGTAGTTTATTAAGTCAATTAGCTTTAAAAAAGCTATTTAGCTCTCCGCGATTATTAATTAGCCCATTCGCAAGTATGGCCCACTAAAGTACTAAATTATACGCCTCCGTTACAACTAACCTTTAGAAGTATATTATTTTAAATATATAGTTATTACTTCTTAATCCGGCAAAGTAAAGGCAAAGGCAGGCAATTATACGCTTTAAAAGGCCGATATCTATATGCTTAATAGCATATTTTAATACTTTATATATTTTAACCACCTATAGATACTAAATATAATTAAAGAACTCTATATTAACAACCTAAGCGGGCTGGCTTATAGTAGTAGAGTTAGGAACTATAAGTAATTAATCTATAATCTAAGAACCTCCGCAGGTGGAGGGCTGCGAAGGAACTAATTTATTAGCCTCGCGGCCGACTTTAGAGCTAAAACCCACTGCATGGATATTCTTAATATGCTATAGAAACTGCTTAGGCGTTAAGGATCTAATATACCTTTTAACCGTACCTTCTTTATAGATATTAAGCCTATCGCGGATATATATTAAAAAGAGTGCAACAATACGGGTATTAAAACTATGTAGTACTAGCTTCTTAAGATGGTAAAAGGGAAAGCGCTCTATAGGAATATTTCGTCGCCTAAGATAATTTATATAAGTGTAGAGTGTAGAGTACTACCACGCATATTTCTTACTACTAAAGAAAGTCCTTATAATTATATATAGGAAGTTTAACCAAAGGTGCTAAAGACCTAAAATAGGTAGTACCCAACGGTGGCTATTATATAAGAGCGCAGCCTTTATACGCTGCCGCTTATAAGCGTAGATAAGCTTTATAGTTTTTTAATTACTATATACCAGATATAATCGGTTCTAAAAATTATTATTATAATTAAGCTATAGTTGCTCTAGGAAGATCGTCTTAAGTACGCGGTAGTTGCCATTTATAAAAGCTTCGCTTTCTATAATAGGCCCAAGGTTTATATATATTATTTTTATAAATAGCAGAATATTAATCTCAGACATACGCGGATATTTAAGCTCGGTATTAGATTTAAAAATACTATTTATAGCAGCCGGATACGTGCTTTAGAGAGTATCTATAATTATAAAAATAGATATCTAATTTTAAACGT
>Ga0307515_10001664_pt1 | contig 49474 bp, 73 predicted proteins | sample 17_EM_MG_FD_194513 | JGI IMG/M metagenome (GOLD analysis project Ga0307515, IMG submission 194513) | Populus trichocarpa ectomycorrhiza microbial communities from riparian zone in the Pacific Northwest, United States - 17_EM | ecosystem: Host-associated > Plants > Roots > Unclassified | place... | reverse complement strand
TGGATGGTGGAGATATGGATGGTGGAGATATGGATGGAGAGCCTTTGGGTGGTGGAGATGTGGATGGGGAACCCTTGGATGGCGGAGATGTGGATGGAGTCGCAATGGACGATGTAGATGGTGAATCTCTTGATGGCGAAGCCTTGGACGGGGAGCCACTGGACGGAGAACCCCTGCGGGGTGAGGATTTGGATGGAGAGCCTATGAAAGATGAGGATTTGGATGGGGATCCCATGGACGAGGACGTCGATGGAGTGCAGATGCTTTCTGAATGATTTTACTTTCGTTTTTCTCGTCTTTACCTGTTTCCTGATGCAGGTTCTGTGTACAATTTTCACATCCCCTTCCTAGCCATGTACATGTGGTGAGCGGCGGAAATATTTTTGACCAGCTCGGCGGGCGCGGGATGGAACACCTCACTGGTGGCTCCTGAAGTTCAAATATTATTTAGTTTCTGACAGCTATTGTCTACGAGATTAATGCTGCTTTGTTCCCGTATGCGATGACTTTGCCTCCTCAACGGACCGCTGAGTGGGGGACCGTGGAGATTCTGTTATCTCCAATAAACCCCTCGGACATCCACAGGTCGTACGCTGCCCAAGCAGTTCCTCGCGAAGTCAACGTCAACAGATAGCAGAAGACGTTGTATCTCCTCGGAAATGAAGGACTCGGGGGGATCACACGTTGCCCCTGAGACGAGGGTTCCGATGTTGGCTGACCGCACTGAGTCCCTCCCGAGTTGGGTGACGTGCGCAATCAAAGGCTCAGACGAGATATCGGAGATTTCATGCTTGATTTTCTTGGTCTCAGCTGGTTGTGCCTTTCTGTCGAGTGGGAATCTCCGGAGACTCACGGACGGATGAGCATGGGACGCTATTCATAATTGCCCGTACCCCCTGTTCCTTAGGTCTGCGACGTCAGGCATCCCCGTCGGCCAGAGCCCAAAGGGGCGAACCGAGAGTTCCCTGAGTGGCGGTGATTGAAGGATCTTGGGCACGATGCCAGTTGGCACCGCCTGGAAAGCCCAGACCAAACATTGTCCAGAAAGTTCGCGAACTGCCAGCTAGTTGACATGAAACAGAGATGAAAGACCGACGGAGGGGTCGATGATTAAGGAGTTTTTCGGAAGAGTGCTTCCGGCGTAGCGGTAAGTAAGGCCAGGTCGAAAGCAAGAGAGAATCAAAGGCAAACTGCTGCACTAGTGGTCAGTAGGTGACGCATTTCTTAAGGTCATTCCAAACGAGAAGCGGGAATAAACAAAGATCCTGGGTGATCAGCCTGTTCGCCAAACGCGGGTCCAATTGGAGGCGGTGCGTCGTGTGATCGCAAGATGGACGCCCACCGCCCAGCACTCATCGACATCCATCAAGGTTCGGATTCTTCCTCTCAGCCTTCCTCGCAGCCACCTTGTATTTCGACCATGGCAGAAAAATTCAAACGACCGAAGGGGCGGGAAGATGCTCTCTTCTCGCTGAATGTGGCCATCGATGGGCTGAATGTCGCGAAAGAGCTCTCGAACATCACACGAGCAACAGCTGTTTTTGGCTCCATCAACATCCTTCTCACCAGGATCAAGGTGCGTTTCCTCCTCTGTTGTGATGAGGTATCCTAGATTCACACGTGGTCAGGACACCGTGGTCAATGAACTGGATTACGTCGACCTTGGGTTATCCTGCGCTGATGTTTGTAGAGCCCTCGACCGGGGAACGAACGGAAAGAAACTGGGCGACCTCAGCGAATCCGTGTGCGATTCGATAAACCAACTTACGACGTGAGTTAAACCGGCGGTACCGCTTGGAGTCCCTCCGCTTACCTTGTTCTCGTTCGCAGGACTGTGGCGGAAATACAAAAGAAGATCACCAAACAGAGCAAGAGGCACGGAGCCTCTAGATTTCTCCGTGCGAAGGAAGAGAAGGAGAAGATTGCCGGTTGGAAGTCGGATCTCAGCAGGATCCTTGCTGTCTTCAATGTATGTTCAGCGCCCCTCCGTTTGGCCGCTACTGACTTCTCCACCTTAAGACCGAGCTTACTCCGAATACCGACACGAATCAGAACATGTTGGGAACGCGCGAGGCCACTGATGGTCAAAATCGGGCGGTAAGTGACGCTCGAGTCTATACATCACCGAATCAACTCTGACCGTCATCTATAGGCTCAGAGCAGGTCGGTAGTTTCGGCCACCGATGGATTAGCATCTTATATTCGCATCTAGCGTGCTTGGGGAATCACCACCCGAGGGTCCCCCCCGGGCGTGACGAGTTGATCGAGAAGGTCGTCGGGTTGGCAGGGCACTAATTGGTGCTGGTGGGATTGGCAAGGCATCCGCTATTCTGGCCGCCCTCCACCACGATCGCATCAAGCAACGGTTCGGCGAGGACCGCAGGTTTATCCGTTGTGATCAATTTTTCGCGTCGCCCACTCATTTTCTCCGACGGCTCTCTACGGTGCAGGGATCGAACACCCCGAGGATCTGACCCCCTACGACCGTTCCTATCCTCGAGGGAGATACTCATAGTCCTCGACAACGCGGAGTCAACTCTCGATTTACAATGGACGAGCGCACAGGAGATCTACGCGATCGTGGACGAGCTGAGTCAGTTCGGCAACATCTGTCTTTGCATCACCTCCCGCATCTCCACCATCCCTCGTTGTGAGGCTCTCAAAATCCCATCATCGTCGAAGGAGGCCGCATGTGACACATTCTAGCGAGGGGATCACCAACAGGTTGCTCAAACGTTGAGTAGCCTCTCCGACGCAAATCGGCTCGTGGGTCACTACCAGGAGGGGAGTCTCGAATCCTTCAAATGTGTCCTTCCGCAAGTCACCAATGCCTCATCTCTCCACTTCGTCTTCTCCCGAACTCTTGAAGATCCCTGTTATCCCAATACCTTCCTCTTCTTCTCCCTGTTGCTAAAACATCGTCTCCCTTATCTGCCTCTTCCGATCGCGTTGTTCCAAATCTGTTGTCCCCCCGCCCGCCGATATGCACCCCATGTTATGTCCCCCTGTCTCTCGTGTTACATCCGTTCTACATATCCATATCTCGTAGGTTTTCTGTGACAATCCAAGTTCTTGTTTAATGTGCAGGAGAAGCTGTTTTCGCCGGTGGAAATGCATCCCGCACTCACCCAGAATCCCCTCACAACATCGAACGCAAGTCGGGTCTCGCAGGATTGGTTGACAGCATATACGCGTTCAGGCCTATCCCTTGCAACCTTTTGCAACCCGGGCGTTTGAGGCTGGCATTAACAAAGAGCGGTACCGTATTGGTAAGGTGCACGAGAGATTGGTTCCGTGCTACGAGCTCGTTGCATTACCGGTCATGTCGATACATCAGAACGTAAAGCGAAAGGTCTAAGGTTAGTCTTTCGGGAAAATGTCTTACATATCGGAGGTCCCGTAGAAGTCTTCCGGAAACCATCCTTTTCAGCGCTCAAGGCGCACGGGAGCTCATCGCTGGACCTCTCGTTCCCGTATGCGGTGACTTTGCCTCCTCAACGGACCACTGAGTGGGGGAACGTGGAGGTTCTGTTATCTCCCATAAACCCCTCGGACATCCACAGGTCGTACACTGCCCAAGCAGTTCCTCGCGAAGTTAACGTCAACAAATAGCAGAAGACGTTGTGTCTTCTCGGAAATGAAGGACTCGGGGATATCACACATCGCCCCTGAGACGAGGGTTCCGGTGTCGGCTGACCACGCACCGAGTCCCTCCTGAGTTGGATGACGTGCACAATCAAAGGCTCAGACGAGAGGGCCAGGAGAGCGAGATGAGCTCCTGGCTAGGGATCTCAGCCTTGCTCCCTCCGCGGATATATACCCCGGGCGCGTAGGGAAACAACCGTTGTAAGCCTTCCACAAATTCCCAGCGGTCACAGCGGTCGTCGCGGTATGGGATACTGGAAATTACATGCTTGATTTTCTCGGTCTCAGCTGCTCGTGCATTTCTGTCGAGTGAGAATCTCCGGAGACTCGCGGACGGATGAGCATGAGACGCTATTTATAATTTGCCCATACCCCCTCTGCTCCTCAGGTCTGCGACGTCGGGCGTCCCCGTCGGCCAGAGCCTGAAGGGGTAAACAGAGAGTTCCCTGGGCGGCGGTGGCCGAAGGGTCTCGGGCATGATGCTAGTTAGCATCGCCTGGAAAGCCCAGATCGAACATTGTCCAGAAAGTTCGCGAACCATCAGCTCGTTGGCATGAAACCGAAATGAAAGGGCGACGGAGGGGTCGATGATCAAGGAGGCGTTTTTCGGAGGCGTGCTTCCGGCATAGTGGCCGGCAAGGTAAGGGAACCAAATTTCAAAGGCAAACTGCCGCACCGGTGGTCAGTAGGTGACGCATTCTCAAGGGCATTTCCAACGAGAGGCGGGAGTAAACAAAGATCCCGAGTGGTTGGCTGATCGCACACTGACGGCATCTTCAAACACTACAGCCGCGAATTCAATAACCCTCTGTTCGCCAAATGCGGGTCCAATTGGAGGCGTGCGATGGCAAGATGGACGCCCATCGCCTAGCACTTATCTCCATCAAGGTTCGGATTCTTTCTCTCAGCCTTCCTCGCGGCTACCTTGTGTTTCGACCATGGCAGAACAATCCAAACGACCAAAGGGGCGGGACGGTGCTCTCCTCTCGCTGAATGTGGCCATCGATGGGCTGAATATCGCGAAGGAGCTCTCGAGCATCACACCAGCCACGGCTGTTTTTGGCTCGGTCAGCATCCTTCTCACCATGATCAAGGTACGTTTCCTCCTCTGCTGTGATGAGGTATCCCGGATTCACACATGGCTAGGACACCATGGTCAACGAACTGGATTACGTCGAGCTTGGACTATCCTGCGCTGATATTTGTAGAGCCCTCAACCGGGGAATGAACGGAAAGAAACTGGGCGACCTCAGCGAGTCCGTGCGCGATTCGATAAATCAACTTACGACGTGAGTTAAACCGGCGGTACGCGCTTGGAGTCTCTCCGCTCACCTTGTTCTCGTCCGCAGGACTGTCGCGGAAATACAAAAGAAGGTCATCAAACAGAGCAGGAGGCACGGAGCCTCTCGATTTCTCCGTGCGAAGACCGACAAGGACAAGATTGTCGGCTGGAAGTCGGATCTCAGCAGGATCCTTGTTGTCTTTAATGTGTGTTCAGTGCCCCTCTTTTTGGCCGCTGCTGACTTCTCCCCCTTAAGACCGAACTTACTTTGAGTACCCACACCATCGTTACCGACTTGCATCAGAACATTTTGAGAACGCGCGAGGCCACTTATGGTCAAAATCTGGCGGTAAGTTACGCTCGTTCTCTATACATCACCAAATCAACACTGACCGCAACCTATGCTCAGAATAGGTCAGTAGTTTCGGCCACAGATAGACCTAGCCTCTTATATTCGCATCTAGCGTGCTTGGGGAATCACCGCCCCCACCGCCGAGGGTCTTCTTTGGGCGTGACGAGTTGATCGAGAAGGTCGTCGGGTTGGCAGAACACCTCACCCCAATCGCTCTAATTGGTGCTGGTGGAATTGGCAAGACATCCGCTGTTCTGACCGTCCTCCACCACGATCGCGTCAAACAACGGTTCGGCGAGGACCGCAGGTTTATCCGCTGCGATCAATTTTCCGCGTCGCCCACTCATTTTCTCCGACGGCTCTCCAAGGTCATCGGTGCAGGGATCGAAAACCCCGAGGATCTGATCCCCCTACGGCCATTCCTATCCTCGAGGGAGATACTCATAGTCCTCGACAACGCGGAATCCATTCTCGATCTACAAGGGACGAGCGCACAGGAGATCTACGCGATCGTGGATGAACTAAGTCAGTTCGGCAACATCTGTCTTTGTATCACCTCCCGCATCTCCACCATCCCTCCTCATTGTGAGGCTCTCAAAATCCCAACATTGTCGATGGAGGCCGCACGTGACACATTCTATCGGATCTATAAGCACGGAGGACAGTCCGGTCTGATCAACGACATCCTGGAGCAGCTCGATTTCCACCCCCTTTCCATTACCCTACTCGCTACTGTTGCCCAGCACAACCAATGGGGCGCCAACCGACTTACTAAAGAATGGGAGAGACAACGGACAGCGGTGCTTCGCACACAGCACTCCGGGAGCCTCGCAACCACGATCGAACTCTCCCTCGCCTCGCCGATGTTCCAAGAACTCGGTCCTGATGCCCGAGGTCTCCTGGGAGTCATTGCCTTCTTCCCACAAGGTGTCGATGAAGAGAAAATAGACTGGTTGTTTCCAACCATCTCCGATGGACCAAACATGTTCGACAAATTCTGCGTCCTCTCTCTGACATATCGAAGCAACGGATTCGTCACAATGTTGGCACCACTCCGAGATTATCTCCGCCCTGAGGATCCTGCATCATCTCCGCTCCTCGCCACGACCAAGAAATGTTACTTTGCCCGGTTTTTACCCAATATCCATCCCAACGACCCCAGCTTCGCAGAATCACAGTGGATTACATCGGAGGATTTGAATGTCGAGCACCTGCTCGATGTCTTCACATCAATCGATACAGACTCGAAAGGTGTATGGGATGCCTGTGCCAAATTCATGAACCACCTTTATTGGCATAAACCACGGCTTGTCGTTTTGGGGCCAAAGATCGAGGCTCTCCCGGATGACCACCCTTCCAAGGCACAATGCTTGTGGAGTCTCTCGTGGTTGCCTCATTCGGTTGGAAATCAAGTGGAACGCAAGCGGCTCCTAACTCACACCCTAAAACTCTGGAGAGAGCGAGGGGATGACCAACGGGTTGCTCAAACGTTGAGTAGCCTCTCCGACGCAAATCGGCTCGTGGGCCACTACCAGGAGGGGATACAACAGGCAAAAGAAGCTCTGGAGATTCTCGAACAACTCGGTGACACTGTGGAACAGGCGCAGTGTTTGATCAATCTCGCTCGGTTGTTTCGTTGGGACAAGCAGCTCGACGCCGCAGAAGAGGCCGTATCCCGCGCGATCGATCTCACCTCAGAGGAAGGGGATCAACTTCAGATCTGCCGGGGTCACCGGATTCTTGGTGATATCTATGAATCCAAGGGCGAGATGAAGAAGGCAATTCACCATCTCGAGGTGGCCCTCGAAGCTGCATCCTCCCTCAACTTGGCCTATCAGTTGTTTTGGGTTCATTTCTCCCTGACAGTGGTGTTTTCCGGGGAGGGCAGGCTCGACGACGCGCAGGCTCACATCGAACGCGCCAAGTCGTACGCGGTCAACGACGCATACCTTCTTGCTCGGGCGTCGGGGAGGCAGGCTCGGCTTTGGGATAAACAACAGAGGTTTGAAGAGGCGAGATCCGAGGCATTGTGCGCTCTGGATGTATTCGAGAAGTTTGGGGCTGCGGGTCAGGTAGAGGAGACTAGACAGCTCCTTGAGCAAATCGGCCGTAGGGTTCAAGAAAGTGAACAATCTAGTTTGAATGGTGAGCTCTCTGAAACGGTGCTACTCGTCACATCCGTTAACTCTTTCGCGTTCAGACGAGGTTACGGCATCCGGATGATGGCACCGACACTTACCTCGGATCCTTCAAATGTGCTTCCGCAAGTCACCAACACCTCGTCCCTCTATTCCGTCTCCTCCCAAACTCTTACCTTCCTCTTCTTCTCCCCGCGGCAAGAACGTCGTCTCCCTTATCTGCCTCTTCCGATCAGGTTCCAGATTTGTTGCCCCACCGCCCGCCGTTGATCTGTACCCCATGTTATATCCCTCTGTCTCATGTATTACATACGCATATCTCGTAGGTTTTCTATCACAATCCAAGTTCTGGTTTGGTGGTGCACGAGTTGATACAAAGTCGCTCGCACTGCTTGTTCCCCGCATATAGGGTAGACCCAATCTTCGGTGAGAAGCTAGTTGCTTCTGAACTGTTTTTGTTGATGGCAATGCATCCCAACCACGCCCCGGATCCCGCCACAGCATCGAACGCCAGTCGAGTCTCGCCTGGTTTGTTGGCGGTATATACGCGTTCAGGCCTATCTCTCGCAGCTTTTTGCAACTTGGGTGTTTGAGGCTGGCATTAAAAAAGAGCGGTACCGTATTGGTAGGGCGCACAAGATGTTGGTTCCGTGCTACGAGCTCGTTGAATTACCGGTCGCGTCGACACATCAGAACGTACTACAGCAAAAGGCCTAAGGCTAGTCTCTCGGAAAGAAGTCTTACATATCAGAGGTCCTGTAGAAATCTACCGGAAATTAACCTCCTCAGCGCTCAAGGTCGCACGGGAACTCATCGCTGGACCTCCCGTATGTCTCGGGGACCGCCAGACGTAGGCCACCCCGCCCGCCCAACGGCAACGCAGAGACCGACTGCGGAGAAGCCGCGTCGACGACCATCCAGCCGGCCAAGGGTTGTGAGATCTACGCCATTAGCTTGGTTCGCGGAGCTATACATCGTGAAGGGTGGCCGGTGATTTCGGATGGCAGCCATCCAGGGTCGATTTCCCGAGACGGAAAGACGACTGCTCAAAGATCTAGGCGCCGACATCTCATTGACATGCATTGATGTTCCCGGCGATGACCGCGTGGGAGAAGTTGTGGGCGGTGGGATTCCCAAGTCGCAATTCGAGGGTTGCGAACAAGACAACCGAGACATTGTTCTGGGAAGTTCACTTGCTTCTGGGTCGCGCCGTGGGAGGACGGAGTGCCAGTAAAGGTGTGCAAGTTGTCGTCTATGGCTCAATGGCTCGGGAGGACATCCGTGTTGCACCATTCCTGCGGAAATTCACGTTCGAGGCTACTCTCGAGGTGCGAGAGACATTTGAGAGACCGAGGCCGTCACTCACCGCGGAGTCCGTGATCTGGCTGGAGTTCACACGAGCCTACGAGATCTTCGATCATCATCCCGCCGTGTCAAAAAAGGCCATGACAGTCGGCGATAGGCGAAGATCGAGGGAGGGAACTGGAAGGGAAATGGAGGAGCCATCGGACGAAAGAAGTCAACTTGTGGTTTGTTTCTAACGTAACCCGTTCCCTTTATCAGCCTCGGATTCAGCTCTGGCTCGCCTTCACCCCCCTCTCCTCCTCCATCTCTCTCAAACATGGACCCCGCCGCGGTTGCACAGATAGCTCAGATGGGCTTGGACCTGTTCGTCCTTTCTCTCTCTCTTAAACTCAGCTCATCGTCGATCTCGGTCACGACAGGCTCGCTTTCAAGGTACTCCGCCTGCCCATAACAAAGAATCGCCCTTGACGCTCGACCGCAGCATTACTATCACGCAGCGACCACGATCCTGTTCTATGACTATCTTCTGACTCTTGGAGATGAGGTGGGAATGACCTGCGCCCGCTGGCTCATACCCAACTTGATCTCACTCCGTGTAGGTTGAACTCATCTGGAAACGGAAGAAGACGTTAGGTGAGCACAGAACACTCGATTCTTCGCAGCCGGGCTAACGTCCAGCTCTAGTCTCCTACCTGTTTATCTTCGTCAGTAGCTCCCTCAGGAGGCTACAATTCCTCGACTTGACCTTACCTCACAGGTGCGGTATTTTACCCTAGCAACCTGCGTGGGAATTTACCTTGGTATGTCCATTTTTTACCCTCTCGGGGGACCACCTCAACCTGTTGTAATTCCAGGCCACGAACTTTCGGATTTGTCGATGGTCCAATCTGTGAGTCGTTCACTCAGGTTCGCCGGTCTTCGTGCTTGACTGACACCCACCGGTTAGTTGTACGTGCTTTGGGTATTCGTAACCCCTTCCATCTTTCCTCACACCCCTCGCGCCCACCAGGTGCGATCGCTTGGTCGTCATCCAAGTGGTTCAGACCACCTTTGTCGAGCTTGTCGCCCAAGTCGTCATGACCCTACGTGTCTATGCTCTGTCCCAGCGAAATAGGTACATTCTCGGCGCGCTCTCTGTTCACGTTGTCGGCCAATTCGGTCTAGGTCTTTACCTTAGCGCATTCTCCGATCACGGTTTGCCGTCCTTATCCTTTGGTTTCGTTCCACCCCGTTTGACCACGTGCTTTCCGTAGCTTTGGAGCTCCCAAAGATACAACAGGAGGTTTTCTATTGTGAGTGTGATTCTCGGCAGGAAACCAACGGCTGATTATCCTCCCTGTCCAGCGTGCTTCCTCAGGCCGGAACCCATGAACGTTAAACTCGCTTACATCTTCCTCCTCCTCGCCTTTGATTCTATCACCTTCCTTTTAACCCTCTACTACACCATCACCCAGTATCAATTTGTCGCGAGGCATGGAATCACTCGGCTGAGCAAGCTCTTTATGTCCATCGTAGAAGGTGCAGTCATGTATTTCGGCGTATTGGCTGCCTGCCACGCTGTCTTAGTGGCCGGTGTTCTTACCTGGAGGGTCCGTATCCCCTAATCACGGCTGCCAAAGTCGAACCCTCTGATCGACTTTTACAGCCAACGTTGAAATTCTTACCAGCGTGGTAAGTATGCATTTTTGGTACATTCCCCACCCTAGGACTCATTCACTCTGCGACTTGCACGATAGCCCAACCGTACTGTAAGCGAGTCCACGTTCAGCCCAAATCATCTTTCAACTCGAGTATTTCAGATTCACGTGCATTTTAATCAACCGCATGACTATATCCACCCTCAAAGCCAATCAGGAGGACGTCAGGATCCCTGCTCGCCAGCGGCCACCCAAATATGCCGCAGGTTCCAGCGACTCTCGGGTTCCCAATCCCCATTCCCGGACGATGTCGAGCAGCCCCCGCGAGGGCACGGAGCTCACCGCGCCGACAATCTTGTCAAGTGTTCACGTATACACGTGAAACGAACCCGGATGTTCTCTCCGATCGCTTTCGTTCCCTCTGCTTTCTTGTTGGTTTCTTACCTGATTCCCTTCGGCTCGATAATATTCCGGAGGGGATACGTGGTTTTCTTTTACCCAATCGACTCGGTATTTGGTCCTAATTAGCCTTGCAAAATCTGTGTACCGTCTATCCGTAGATCAGATGGAAATAATCTTCACCGTGTATCACCCATCCCATGCAAAATCGTCCCTCGAGCCGCACTCGAGGTCTAGTTCTGGGTCGCCGTGGGATAGATCAGGGTGATGCCTGATTTGGAAGGATCCCTTTGCAAACCTCGATCTCTCGTGACCCAAAGTTGTACCAGGTGGATGTCTCAGCAGCAAACCGCAAAACCTTCATTACAGGGGGTACGAATCAAAGCGAGAAAAGGCACCGTCAAAGCACAAGCCAAACACGAACCGGCAGGCAAGTAAATCCAAAAATCCTCCTTCCGTGTCCCTGCTCGAACTTGGGGACAATCGTCTGACTCCGCTCTGTTTTTCTATCTATTTGCGGATTTGCAAACCCCGGTGGGAATCTGCAGTTTTTAGAGATCACCTCTACAAGCACTTCGAATCCGTTCCTCCAGGAGATTTCGAAGCGTTCACGAGCAAACTCATCCAAGCAGGCTCTTCCCTTGAATTCCTCAAATATGCAGACACTCTGTTCGAAATTCTATTTGCCGGCGGTCTTTTGCAACCCGGAGGGAGCTACATCGACGATGGGTCACCTGTTTGTCCGTGGGCCATTGTGAACGCCAAGGACCCTGCTTCCGCGGATGACCTCAAGAAATACATCGATGTGCAGAACAAACTAATCAGGAGGTGAGTGTGGAGCCCCCCCGGGATCGCTGGTTTGTGGAGCTAACGCCGTCGGATTATAACTCTTCAGGTACAAGTATCTCCAGAAGCCTCTTGAAGAGTCCGCCCTCCCGAGTCTCTTGCAGTATATCAACAGATGGCCGGCCGCTCAGAAGGACAAGATCGCAATCGCCATCGGAATCATGTTGGCCCAGGGTCTCGCAACCGCCGGCTGTCTTCAGAGTTTGACCAAGGACCATCTTATCAAGAACGGTACGCTGCCCTTCCCCACCGGTTTGGCCCTAAAACTTATTGTTCGTCGTGTGATCCAGATGTAGCGGCTGACGTTATCGCCATCGTCCTCCGTACGTACCTCGCCGAACATACGATCGACCATCTCGCGAGCACTCTCAAGAAGGGCGGGATCAAAGACCTCTTGCTCTTCTTCCCGCAAAACAAGCGGGAGGATAAGGTCCTGGACGAGTTTTTCAGAAAGCAAGGGCTGGCCCAAGTCGCGGATTGGTGGACCAAGAAGAAGTACGCCATTCTCAAGGAGGAAGTCATCAAAACTATAAAAGAACACATGGAGCACGGTGACTCTGGCCCGGATGTGGGCAGAGATTATCTCGAGAGCGATTTTTTGAAGGATTGACCATGAGCTTTGTTTCTCTCACCAGATCGTGTCCGCAATTCATACCAAGCAAGAGGAACAGCCTTTGCCAGAGACGGAACTCGTCCAGTGCATTTGGACGGGTTTGATAAGTTCCGTCGAGTGGAGTGCGCGTCCAGATCAGCATGAAGGGTTAATCATAAAAGAGGTCGCGGTTCGTAAATTCCTCACCGTAAGCTCCAATGTTCCTGAGTATGACGCTGCTCGTCGTGTTTCGTTTTTAGAAATTCGCAGAAATTCTCGAGCCATTCTGTAACAACCCAAAGACGGAGGTGACGCTCATTAACACGGTACAGGTATACTGCTACGAAGACACCAGGGTTATGAAATCCTTCCCGCAAATAGTGAAGGTCTGTATTATCTTGGCGATTTGAGGTTCCTTTCGGTTTATTGAAGTTGTGGGAACTTTAGACGCTGTATAACAAGGACTGTGTCTCCGAGCAGGCCATTATCTACTGGTTCCAAAAAGGAGCCAAGACGCACGGCAAGCAGCATTTCTTGAAAGCTGCAGAACCTTTGGTGAAGGTACGTGATAGGATCACGATGCGATGGCGTGCTCATGCCTCATTTTGCGTTCAGTTCCTGCAAGAACAGGAGGATGACGAAAGCGAGGGAGAGTGAAATCCCAGAACGCGAACTATAGATTCCTAGCCTCAAGCACCAGGCGACCAGCAAGCTCTCGTACCATCCAGATTTCAGAACCGAAGAGCAATCCGACCTCTTGTAATTCAATGATACGTGTACCTTTTGTGTGGATCCTCTCTCTCTCTTCTGTTGGCGGATTGATTTTTTCGCCATTGTTCTCCATGACTATTGATGAGTACATAATATATTACAAGACCTCGATGGAAAACAAGAATTCAGATATCATCGCGAGGACAAGAAAAGGAGGTTGAGCGAGACGGTGTGAGCGAGACGTATACAGGATAATTTTTGGGACAGAAGATATCGGGCCTCATAGCAAATGGAGAACATAAAAGATGAGAGTGAAAACATTTCGAGGTGACTAAGCGGGATCCTCCTCAAGAGGGATCGTCTAGATCTGAAGTTATACTTGGGGGAGGGGAGGGGGGTTTACCGAGCCTCAGGCATCTGCGGAAACGCTCCACTCCACCCGTTCGGATTCCCAAGCTTCAAGAAAACGCCATCGGATCCGTTCACGGGCAATCCCAGATCCGTAAAGCTCTGCTCCTGTATCCACACCGGCAAACTCGAAGGGCTGATCGATCCCCAATCCGCCGGCCAATTGAATCCTAACTCCTCAACCGTGAACGGGCCGGTGGTGGGACCTTGTCCTCCGGCTGTCCCGGTTTGGAAAGGCCCGGTTGCGACGAGAAGGTTTCCGGGAGGTGGTCCTCCAGCGCCACCGGGCAATGACCGATCGTCGGCCGTGTTGAGTACAGGCTGAGCACCGTGATCGCTATTAGTCGGCAACCCGATCTTCCTGCGAAGGTTGGCGAGCACAACTCTGAGCGTAATAGCGTATCTCTCCGCAGCGACGTCGCTCAACAACTGAACGAGTTGTTCCACCTGCCCCGTGATCGAGCCCAAATCCAAATCCGCGGGGAACAGATGTGCCATCTTCAAGAGGAACAAGGCGCTGAACGCGGCCGTGACGAGGCTGTCGTGGACGGCGTATCGTAAGGCGGCTCGGTAGGTTGGGGAATTCAACAAGTTGGAGAGACAGTTCGAAGCCGCGTCTTTGCCTTGGAACGCCAGCTCACGCTGTTCGAAAGGCATCTTGTCCCATGAGACCCCGCGCAAGGCGACGCAGACGAGCCATAATTTCGCGTAGTGAAGTTCACCGGCGAGGATGACCCGTGGGAGTGAATCCTCGTCCATAGTCTTGCCTGACCCCGCGAGGATTAGATGATCCTTCAAACAGCTCAAAGAAAGAAAGAAAACTCGTACTGTGCAAGTCATCGCATTCATTGTACCAGTTGTCTAACGAGGCGTTCGCCCGACGGATTACCGCGAGTGAACTGTGGTTGAGAGGTCCGTTGAACGGTGCCAGAGTCTCGTAGATTTGAGCTGCGCGAGATTCAAGGACGCGTGAGACAGTGCGACATGGGAGACGGTGTAAAACGTGTGCTCACTCTTCTGAGCGACGAGGTCAACCAAAGAGATGAGTCTGACATCCGTAGGGGAGGCCATGGGATGGTTCAACAAGACTCGACTGAGCCTGACGCAGCTCTCGTCACGGAGGATGATGGGGCGTCCTGTACCCAAACTCATCCTGTGTATCGCAGTCAGTTCTGAACAGAACGCGTAGATTCCCGAGTAACGAACTGATGGTCAAACCAATAGAGGCACAGCCAGATCCTAGCAGAAACGACTAGACAGTGCCGTTTAGCATCCTGTACTTTCACACAACTAGGGAAATCGCACCCAAGTTTCTATCCTCTTCCTCCGTGCGCCTCTTTCCGTGTTCAGAGTCGTCGGCCAGCTTCTCCAACGCGCGATTCAAGCCCAAGTCAAGAGCCATGCGCATCGCGTGTCCGCTAGGTAACCACCCGTTCGGACTCCAAGCTGCGAGGAGAAGCATACCTTGTACGGCTTCCTTTCGCACGATTGGTCCGAACAACGAAGATCGGGCGATACCCTGCGCCTCATCAAGGCATTTATGGAAGGTGGGGCTCGGAGGGCCACTCCCGCTACGGATTTTGGCTGCGACGGCGAGAATCGAGTCAAAGGTCCAGGGTGTGCGTTCCATCAGGCTCTCGAATGTATCGTAAGAAGGGTCGAAAATCGGGATGAAGAGGTGGCACCCTGAGAAGAAGCTGCAGAAATTTCAGTTTCGGGGGGGATGTATATGAACAGAGGGCGAACATGTGGTAGAGTTCCCTGGCTTCTGTTTCGCTGACGAGACCCTGTACGCGTAACTCCAATCAACAGGTGAAAAGGGATATGAGGGGGTTTCTCACCTTCTCGACGACATGAGGGAACGCATTGCGTGGGATCGGTTCGGCCTGTTTCCTCTTGCGCACCCTGCTATAGTTGAATCAATCTAGAAGCGCTTGAAGCATATACACCAACACACCTTGGCGAGAGCTCTGGTGAATTAGCGGCTTCCACTGCGGCGTTTGCGAGACCTTGAAGTGCTTCGATCGGTGCACTGAGCGCAGACCTTGGAAGAGCATCCTCTGAATCGTTTTCATCATCTGATGGCGCGTTGCTTGGGACGATGCCATATGTGGCGTACTTGTGCGGCTAGGACCATGTAAGTGAAACTTCTGTAGAAGGGAGGGTTTCCACGCACCGGTGCTACAAACCCGGGTAAAGGCGGGAACTGTGGTCGCGGTGAAAGCGGACGTTGTCCAAACTCCACGCCTGGAGATGGTTGGGCGACGTGTCCGTGCGGAAGAACAGGGGGGTAGGTGAGCGACGGTTGAGGACCTCCGGATACAGTGGTCAAGATACGATCCAAGGTTGTCTGCATGCCTATCATGTGGCTCTGCATTACCTATGGTCAGCAACGTCAGCCAGGCGAGAAAGTTTCGGGAGGAGGATGGAGATATACGAGGTATTGACCCTCGAGACGAGATAGTCGTCTGTCGGCCAGGTGTATGATCAGCGGGAGACATTGGGCAGGGCGCAGAAGGACTCACTCAACGCTAGGGGCCGGGCCAGCTTGAACGTTTTTCTTCTCTGGCTTTTCGAAAATGCAGGGTGTGCCGTTGATTTGGCATCGACGACATGGAGGCTGGGGCCGGGCCGGGGTGGAACGGTTAGCGGCTCGCACCAGGGAACATTAAAGCTGATGGTGTACCTCCCCTTCACAACGGTTCTTCCCCTTACGACACGCAGTACACGCCCGGGCACCACGCTTCGGAATGTGCACCGGTTGAGGTGAGACTTGGGCAGCGTCGAGCTGAGCGTCCATGGGCGGATGGTTCATGTCATGCTGGGCAAACTGTTGTGGGCGTTGTGGACCACCGTTTACTCCGCCCCCGTTGACGGGGATGCTGTCTGTGCGACGGCGTTTCGGGGGATTCTGACCAGCACTTGTCGGCTGCATGAGTGTTGGGCGGTAGAGAGAGTATGACCAGAGTAGGCAGGTAACCTCACGGCACTCTGCATTGTCGCACGCTGTAGAATCCGTCGTTCCCTCACGGTCACCAAGGCTATCCGGTAAGCACGAGTGGCTGCTGTCCTCTCTCTCCTGTTTATCGTACATTTGGACCGCAGGATCATCGGCTCGGCCACTCAACCAACGCGGGTCTTTCTAGAGATATCTCGGTACTTGTGCACTCGATACGCTGACAATCCGCGCGTAAAATTAGACGTAAATCGTATCCATCCCCCTTCTAACCCTGGATGCCATGAAGAGCGAGCGCATTGGATGGGCATGGCTTTTCTGGCTGCCGAGCTGAGACCCAGTCATCTGCCTGAAATCGTGGGAAGAATTTCCGGTTTAGGAAGGTTTTACAACTCCGCCCGGTCGCTGTCTGGGCTGAATCCACGAACACACGGCTTTTGTCTCTCACACTCCCTCCACCCGTCGACCTGCCCCCTTCCTCAGTTCAGTTCATGGAGCAGCGAAAGCGGCCGCATGTCGAAGGTTCCGAAACCGTCTACCCTATGAAGCGGGCCGCGTTGGACTCGAATGGAACGCCTAGCCATATGAATGGTGCCAGTCACCCAGACGAGCCAAGGGAGGGCGATAACCTCGAGGTACGGGATCTGCCTTGCTACCTGACACATGCACGACTCTAAATTAACCTGCCGTAGATGTTCCGCAAGGACGCCATCTTTCGTCGTATGAAGTATTATTCACGGGAGAGCGAAAGGTGCCAATCGAGAATCGCAGAGTTGGAACGTCAGAAGTCGAGGTGTGAGGCAGGCCTTGCAGCCATGGAAACGTGCTGGCAGCAGGTAAAAACCTCTACAGCGTATGCCTTCAGTTACCAACTGATTCATTTGCAAAGCTCATTGATGTCATTGGGTCCTTGGTGCAACCAGAACAACTCCCGTCAGTCCAACTAGACACGAGACGTATGTTCCTTATAGGATTACCTTTAGTTACCTCTGCTCACCTTTTCACAGAAATTTTCGATTTGTCCAGGCACATCCCCGACGATTCTGAGAACATGAGCCACCTAACCGAGGCATTCAACTCAAGGCTCCAAGCAACTGAGAAATTAGTTTCGGCTTTCATTTCCATTTGTGGGAAGGGCACCGCTGGCTTTCAACAGGAGGATTTGTTGCCGAAGTATCATGCAGCCCAGAGTGAGGTACGTCCCATATCCTCCACCCCTATCAGTTGATATTTAGTTCCAATCTATCCAGGCAAAGAGCCTTCACTCCCAACTTACTATATTACGATCCCAACTCTCGGAAGCGACGGCGCAAAAGGAACAGTACCTCAGCGATCTCGTGCTAGCTCAATCACGCGTCGATCGGCTTAGCAGCAAGACCATTCAGGTTATGGCACCCTCCCCGAAGGTCGACGAAGATCCCGTCCAACACAACGAGTCTGATACGGAAGTCAAGAGCGAGAAGAAACCGTCCTCTCCTTCAGTGAGTCATCATGGTTAACTGCTGGAGAGGCTCGGCCGCTAATCAACCCTGAACGAATATCCTGTGTAGGTAAAACCGGATTCTCCTGTCCATAATGTTGCTTCTGACTCCGAAGAGGCAGAAGAAGCCCTCCAAGCCAAACAAAAGGAGCTTGACGACCTCCAAGCTAGATACGATCAACTACAAGACAAGGCTTTGGAATTTGAGAAACAGGTTAGTTTCTGCCGCGATTACTAGGGCGTTATACTCACCACCCCCCAGCAAACTGCACCGTCGGAAGATTTCGTCTCAAGATCACCGTTCTATGTGCTCCTGCTGTCTCACGCATCAAAACTTGAGTTTGATGTTAAACGTGGGGAGAAAAAACTCTCAGAGATGACCGCAGAACTTGAGGTGCTGCGTAAGGAAAGACATGAGCTAGAAGTCGTCTTCACTGTGCGCGCCAAAAACGATCATCGTACTTGTGGTTGGGATCCTAATGGAATATACAGACTTCCAAGGAACAAGAGTTTTCCGAGGTCGTCTCCAGGCTCAAGAAGCGCGATGCTGACAACGCCAGGCTGCGCGAACAGAGGGACCAGCTTCAAGCAGAGCTTTCGGAACGTAAACATCTCGAATCCGTCAAGCTAAGCTCGGCGAATGAGATGAAAGTGTTGGCGGAATCTAGATCGGTACGCTTTCCCTGACATAGGTGAGATGTTGGAGCTAAAGCATTGTCCAGGAGCGAATTGCCGTGCTACAGTCTGAGCTGTGTAGGCTGAAATCACGGCTTGCGGCACAAGCGGGCGAAGAGGACCTAATGAATTTCATTCTGAACCAGTCGGACACGGACATCAACTATATCCAGGATTTGAAGGCCCGCCTCGAGTAAGTTTTCAATCACGGTCTATTCGCAGAGTCCACCGACTCACCCTATCATAGGCGGTCCGAGGCAACGGTAAAGGGTTTCCAAGACTCCCTCCTCGATCTTCAAGCGCAGGACTTGGATTCTGCCAAGTGCCTGGAGGCTGAAGCTTCTGCTCGGATCCAAGTTTCCCAGCTACAGAAACAGCTCGAATCTTACCAGAATGTCTACGGGCAATCGGGCGACGTGTCGAAACAGCTCGAGGAGAAAGAGTCGGAGGTAAAGAAACTGCGGTTGCAGGTGACCCAACACGCCCAAGCTGAAACAGCCTTATACACCGAGCTGGAAAAGTTATCTACCGCTTGGGAAGCCTTGGACAAAGAAGTGAAGAGCAAACTGTTCGATTTGGTTGCCGTAGAGGATCGCTTGAGCAAGGGCGCCATCGAGGTACCCTTTGCGATCCTTTTTTTTTGGGACGAGTGTCTGACTTCCGCACATTCAGAAAGCCAAATCTGAGAACAAGTTCTACTCTGCGATGCGAGACAAGGAAGCCATCGAGAATGAGCGAAAGAACCTTGTTAGGAACCTAGAAAAACAGGCCAAGGTCGTGGAGAAGTTAATGGCTTCCGAGAGGAGCTTGCGGGATCAACTCGTTCGTCATCCATTCACTTTATCGTGATTCTTTAGCTCACGCTCTTTTAGAACACCCGCGACCAATCAGTTCAAGTGATGCAAGAAGCAATAGACCTTTATATTGTGACCATCCAGAGCCTCACTACTGAGAAACTGGACGCCGAGACCCGTGCCAAGGCGGACCAACGGAAGGCTGAAGACGTGAGATTACTCCACCACCATGCCTACGGTATTTTTGACGTCTTTTTTTTTTTTTTCCAAGATCGGTTCGAAATGGACTGAGCAGGTCAAGCTCACTGATAAGTACAAGTCTGAATTATCGAGGCTTGAGGCCGCACTGTCTAGGAAGAAGTTGGAACTGGAGCGACAGAGTAAAGTAAGGAGCGCCCCGACATCGGTCAAGGAGGCGCAGCTCCAGGGAGAAGTGGACAAGTGCATGAGCTTGTTGAAGTGCTCGACATGCAAATTGAACCTAAGGACGACAGTCCTGACGAAATGCATGCACAGTAGGCTTTTTTCCTTCCTGAAACGCTCCATGGGTGGTTGTCGACATCTTCTCCCCTAGCGTTCTGCAAACAGTGTGTCGACGCTCGGATATCCACAAGACAGCGGAAATGCCCGGCGTGCAACCTTGCGTTTGGGCAAGGGGACGTTCAGCAGCTTTATTTCCAGTAAACCGATACTTGTCTCGGCTGACGTTTCGTCATCGTATGTCCCCTCTTGTGCATCCATGTCTGTTATTCTGCCCTTTCTGCTGTCCCGCTCTTTTTTTTACTATACTTACTTCCCACCGCATCCATTATTCCTTGCTAGTTCGTTCCACTACTTTATGGCTCTTTATTACATCCCCGTGTCAAAGGAACATGATGCGTGGTCACTCAGATTCCATCTTGTGAATTGAGTTGGACTTCGAATTATAGAGATTGCGTGCCCCAGTAGATGAGGTGTGAAAAGTATGTAAGGTGTCGTAATCCCAATAAGCAGAGAGAAACGTATACGAGATCAACGCTTGACCCAGGCGTACTGTGAAGTGTAGATGTGTGAGAACGGGCATGCAGGCTCATGGGGAGGGAGAGACGTACACGTTTGCGAGCCTTGGCCAGGCCAGTCTTTTTACGTTCCACCATACGTGGATCACGTCTACTCAATTTAGCTGATGTGAATGTAAGAAAGCCGGAAATGTAGATATTGTAGGGAGAATACGCACATCTTCTCAAGATCAACTCAACGTCAGGAACGTGAGCAGCCAACCCTTTCGCGATTCCGTGTGCTACAGCACCCGACTGGCCGGTCGTACCACCTCCTCGAACAATCGCAAAGACATTGTATGCGCCAAGTAAGCCCGTCAGCTTGAAGGGACGGACCACCCTCTCTCTGTCGGCTGGGAGTGGAAAGTACTTCGATAACGGCATGCCGTTGACAAGAATCTCGGTCGTCGTCACTGGTACGGCAATTTTGTCTGGGGAGACGGAGATGGGATCCACGGTCCCGAAATTAGAGGGGGTAGCCTGAGCCTCGGTAGGCTCGGAAGCGGCCTGCTGCTTGACCGGGATAATCCACACGCGAGCAGCACTTTCCTTCCGCTTTCCGAGGGTATAAGACCTTCCGTGCTCGTCGAACTTGACAGGATTTCGAATGCCCCGGGCCAAAACCGCGGCTTTGTTGTCCCGTTCGAACATTTCGAGGAGGGTCGACAATCCCGAACTGAGTTCCGAGTATCCTCCGACGTCTGCGATCCTCCGATGGTCGTTAAGTTGACTAAGAAGACCGGTGACGCGTCTGTACCGCGAGGTGGTCAATTTCGCGGAAAGGAGGCCGGACATGTCTTCCTTGCTTTTCCAGACGGTTTGAAGGTGTGGTAGGGCATCCTTGGCAAAAACCGGAAGGGGTAACAGATGGAGGTTCTTCAGCGCCCGTTGACTGTGGTGAATGGCAGTTTCGAGGGAATCGATAGAATCGTAGTAGCCCGCACGACCGGTAAAGAAAGTCGGCGATTCAGGTTTCGTTTTCACCCGTGGCCTGCGCGGACGAGGGTCGACGTGTTCGAGGGAAGCGGGTGGGACGTACGGCGTCGCAGTCGTCGCCAAAGCGCGACTAGCCTGTACGTTGCGTACGACGGCGGCGGTGGTCCGGAAGGTGGAGCGACCGACGCCAAAGACGTTCATGGCCCAAAGAGAGGGAAAGGCGGAACAAGATCGACTCTGAAGCGCCAGTGACGCTTTCGCTTCCAGTTCCCACAACCGATCCTCACACCATGGCTACGGTCGAACACAACTTCTCTGGTGCTTTGGCAACTTGGAAGAGTAAGAGATACCTCGTGGGATGGACTCACGTTTTCGTTGATATCTTCGTTCAAAGGTGTGAACCTGTCCGAGCTGCAGAAGACTCTGGATACTCAGGGCATCGAACTGGTCGAGAACCAGAAAGAGAGCGTCGTCGGTCGTAAGGCTCTTGCAGACAAGACAAAGGGTTCGTGTTCCGAGGTTTTCTCAACTCTCCGCTAACGATTGTGGCTAGAATTCAAAAAGATCCCCGACGAGGAGAAACTGACGGCGTTCAAGGGTTTACTTAAAGGTGCGCCACCATTTCGTCGCATATCTACACTTTGGCCGACTCCGCAGTACGTAGCCTACCAAACCGAGATCGATAACCTCACCAAGCGTTCCAAATCCGCTGAGAATGCATTTCTGAACGTCTACAAAGTTCTCGCAGAAGCTCCGGACCCCTACCCCCTGCTAGAAGCCGCTGTCGTAAGCCCAATCAGATATGATCAATGCAGACACCGGCTTACGGGATAACATACTGCGCTTGTGATATGCAGGACCAAACTGTCAAGGCCACCGAGGTTCGTGACCTACAAGCTGAGGTACAGCGGCTTCGTGACGACAATGCAGACCTACGGAAACGGAACGGCGACCTCTCGAAAGCTGGCGCCAGGGTTGAACAATTGGAGTCGAAGGTACCGTCTGCCGCTGTCATCACCTCCTGCTTGGCCAATACTCGATAATAGATGGATGAGATGACCAATGAACGGGTCACGCAGAAGGAGAACGAGCTACATGCGACCTATGACGAAAAGATCCGGAATTTTGAGGAAAGGTGGGTTGCAGCAACCCATACGCTCCACCGACGGCTTGAGCATGCGCCAGGGAACAAGATCTCCAGCGTCAGGTAACGCTGGCACGGACACAACTCAAGGAACTTCGTGTGTCAAACGAATCCAATCAAGCAAAGTTGCTAGATCATACCCAAAGACAAGGTAAATGTCACCAAACAGGTTGGTTGCGCTTGGGCTGATTGTCTGGCATGCACGCAGACCAAGAAGTGGTCGCAAAACTCGCAGAGCTGGACATGATGGTGACAGACTTGGAGCATGCGAATACCCGCGTCGCGACTGTTGAACGAAGAAATGTAGGTCGATAATAGTCGCGTTAGGTAATCGCGAACTCACAAGCGACACAGGAACTTCTGAGAGCAGAGATTGAGGCAATCCGGAGCGGGAACGACACCTCTAATAGGTGATATAATGGATTGATTCTCTATTTTAACCCTGTTTTGCTCATGAATTCATAGGATCGAAGACCTCGAAAACCACGTTTCTGAGCTGGAATCAGAATGCGAGAGACTTTCGAGAGCTTTAGAAACGCAGACAGCATCGGCAAACACTCTGGAGCAGACACTGAGGAAGAAAAGCGAAGAGTATGCTCGCGATGTTCAGGGTCTGGTGAACGGATATCTATCAACGCTCTCGGGATAATTCCTCACACGAATCGTTGCAGTCCACAGAGATCGACCACCTCAAACAGAAGGTTAAACAGTACGGTGACTATGATGAGGTGAAGCGTGAGTTGGAGATTATGAAAGTTCGTTGGTTTCATGAGGTCCCCCTTTCACACGCTCACTCCTTAATACAGTACGTTGAATTTGCTGGCTTGGAAGAGGATCAAGACGATGATATGGGTTCCTTGAGCGAGCTCAACGAACTCGGGATTCACCTACCCAATCCCAACGCCGACAAAGCAAATGCTCAACAGGGGAAGTCGCTCGAAGTTCTCCTTGCAACCAAGAACAAGAAAATCCTTGAGGAGCTCACGCGATTCAGGGTACGTTGGGGACCAGACGTGCTGATCGCGTCACTAAGTTCCCCACTGCAGATTCTTCACGGTGAACTGGAAGCGTCGTTACAAGCTGCCCAGGAGGAGCTTATCACTGTCAACTCTAAACTGGAGAAGCAGCAACAACTCAACGAGAAACTTGAGAACGATCTGCTGGACATTGAAAAGCACCAACGAGCGCAACTGAATGGCAAACATGAAGCACGAGACTCTCTGAAGAGTACTGCCTCTTCTGACGCACTTGCAGGAATTGAGTTGGGGAAGAAGTCGACCGTATGTATTTCCCTCTCAACACACACCCCCTGAGAAGAACCTGTTTCCAGGGCTCACCTGCACGGACAACCCCGATACCGTTTACGTCAAGCTCTGCGGACGCATCCATCCTGCCCATCGTTACCAGTCAACGAGACAGGTTCAGACAACGAAACGCTGAACTTGAGGAGGTGACCAACACATTCAGTTCTCCATCAATTACGTTTGTTCTGACAACAACCCTCCGCACAGGAACTGCGAAAACAATACCAGGTCATAACAGACCTCCGAACGGACATCCGTTCGCTCCAAGGCGACAACCTCAAGCTCTACGAGAAAGTACGGTACATGCAAAGTTACCAGTCGGAAGGCTCGGGTTCCGGAGTGAGGGGAACGCTGGACCCCCTCCCAGCCAATTCAAGCAACCGGCCCGACGATATCAGCAAGTATCGGGCGAGGTATGAGGAGGCGATGAACCCATTTGAAGTTTTCCGTGGTCGGGTGGGTTAGGCTGGAAATCGTGAGGACGATGCTCGTGGCTCACTCCTTAACACTTAGGAAGCAGCAAGGGCATACTCGAATATGAATCCGGTCGAAAAAGCCGTCTTCTCGTTGACGCGAGCGATCCTGGGCAACAAGAAGGCTCGAACGGCGTTCATATTGTACGCTTGCGCGTTGCATCTCCTGGTAATGTATACCACATGGGAATGTACTCTGAGCGGGAGCTCGCAGGGCCAGTTCCAGAAGCAACCCAATCCATTTGTATGTCCTCCATTCGCTCCTGCCCGTTAGCCTTGCTCATCTGCCTTCACTCAGTGACGACGTGACTGCTATTACCTAGCGGAATCGTTCCGGTACTGGTTATTATACATTGCATAACATAATTTATATCGCATCGTATGCTCATCACTGTGACCAACACCCCAATCCCCGCCCAGATCTCATCTTCACCTTGGTGTTTGGGGATTGGGCGTCCCCCCTCGAGCGACTCGGTTACGTTGAAAAGTCAACGCCTTGTCGACCGCATCGAGCACCGGTCGCATCGCCTGTGTTATATGTCAGCACGTGTGGTCGTCCAGGAACATCCACGCTCACCAGTTCCACCCTCCTCGGGTCAACCTTCTCATACTGAGCAGCCTTGACAATCGCATCAACCTTTTCTTGTGTACTGGCAAGATACCCGGCCATCTTCGCAGCCTTCGCAGCACGTTGGCTCTTGAGGGTTTCAGTGAGCGGTAATGAGGAGTGTGAGGGGGGAGGGTAGATAGAGTGCCAGTAATGTCGAAGGAACTCGTTCGCTGCCGTTTGACATGTAGACATTTGGCGCATAAGGTTCTCTGGAATCTCCTCTGCATCGCAGTGATATCAACATCGCGTTACCTCACCACCTGAGGGGTACGCACTTTTTTTAGTCTTGACCTCCAATCGCGATTTGACGTTGGAGGTCATTGATGTCAAACCCGCTTCCATAGCTCTCTTGTCGACAGTAAGCTGAAAGGGAAGAGTCAGCGAAACTAATTCGTCCCCTTGACGGCGGATATTGTACCTGTGTTAAGCTTCTTTCCCAACCTCCTAAACACCCCCTAAGCTCGCTAAATGCTTGCGGGACGCTAACCTGGGCGGGTTCTCAGCCACAACCCCATCATTTCACGAGACAAACTCACCTTCTGCCTATGAATCGAGTCTTTGTCGTTGATCGCCCGGCTCTCGAAGTACCGCTGGCTGTTCTTCATGTCCAAAGAAATCCCTTCCGATGCCTGAGAGTCTTTGAGGTCGTCGAGTTCAATTTGCGGGTAGTATCCTTGTATCTGAGGTCGGACCATTAGCGGGTGGAATGTGTGATACGCGTGATTTGACCCACGTCCATCGAGCTCGAGTCATCTAACTTCCTACGCTTCGCAGATGGACCATCCCCACTATCAAACATCCCCTCAGTTAAACAACCTCGGGTTGTATAACGAAAGGCTACAAACAGCGCAGATTTGAGCAACCTCTCCGAGTGCTCGTTGAACCTCCGAATGAGCGGAAGGGCTGCCTTTTGCCTTCCTGCTTGCATGGTAGTATCATTTATGTTTCCCGTCTGGTTGTCACGGCCCTCAGTTTATGATCGGGGATCAGTATCGAATCGCACTCTACATACCTCTCCGTGATCTTCAGCGGTGGCACCCAAATCCACAAACGTCTCAACGTCTCCTTCGACTGGTTTCCTGGGTTCAAGTCCTGGAATGACTGGTCAGACAAGAAAAGGTGTACTTGCGCGTGCCTACCGTCGTCATCTTTGACGAGGTACTGGTCAAATATTGGGTCCGCCTTTACAACATGTTGCGCGGCAGAAGATCTGATAGATGCCCGGTTCGCGTGGAATAGTTTTGACTCAAAGTACCGTTTCCAGAACTCCTCCGAGGAGAGCTATCGCACATATATGTAAACGTGTCCTGCTAGGTCTCTGTATGACAGGGGCATACCTTACTTGGGACATTTTCGCTGTAAGCTCTCCCGACGACAGGGTACTCCTCAAAGATGTCATGAACCAGTTGCGGGGTGATCACGATTTTAATCTCTCCATCGACGGTCTGCGGACGAGGGTCGACGAGTTGACCGGATTTCCCTTTCCTTTGATTTTCCATGGCCGCTTGCGCGGACAACAGATGCTTCGTGGGTGAAAGCCATCAGACACGAATGTCAAGAAACGATAAGGATTATATTTGTGTACCTCTCTACCGTCCCAAAACTCATTCTCTGTTATCTGACCAGTCATGACGAGTTCGCGGTGGAGAGTTGCCAGTTCTGGAGAATTCAACAGGACTCGTTTCCGCAACTGAAAGTCAGCGGCATCATTCGCTGACCCAGACTTATCGCTTGCGACGGAGGAAGCTCGAGGTGTGCCACCTGGTGGGCGTAACGTGGGTGTTTTTGGGGGCGGAGCAGCGAAATTGTTGGGAGTGGCAGCAAGAGCATCGGTAGGCAACTGTCCCGAAGCGCGACCAGTCCTGTTCCTGCTGATATGGTTTGTGATTTCATTCTTAAATTGCTCTCGTTCGGCGGTCGCGACAGGTGCGGGATTGGTGAACGTGAATGTATGACCTTCGGCAAACGAGTAAAGCACGAGTTTGAGTTTCACTTGTGCGGCTCCCACTTTGCTACACAGTAGTGCTGTTCGCGAAAATCGACGGATATTAAAACACGTCAGAACCTACAGATGAGTTGACTGTTGTGCAACAAGAGACTACAGTGAGAGTACAGACATGAATGGTCCGTGTTTGGGATCTTGAGAGTAGGCGTCACTTTTCCATCGGGGGTCCAGGTTATGTGTGAATCTGTGAGTTGAAGCGTGCCGTTTTGTTTTTTGTAGGTGGCCTTTCCGGTGCAAAGAACGGTCGAAGGCATATAAAAGAGTGTGGAGGATGGACGTTCCGGTCAAGGGGCCGGATGCGACGCGTCCGAGTCATTTCGGGACATTTACCTTGTTGCATTTTACTGGCATGGCCCCGAAGAGATTGTTGGTCATCTTCGACTTTGATTGGTATTTTCCGCAAATTATTGGCGTGGATGTGCTAGTACTCATCGTGTCTCTAAGGTCGATGGCCGACCAGGATACCGATAGATATGTCTTCGAGGTCAATGCCATTGATCTGCGCAGGAAGATGGAGGACCTGGAAGACACGGTGCAGTGGACTGATCTTGTGTAATCTCATCTCTCGCAACACCTCTGGATGTTCTCTGAAGCGTTGCTGTAGCGCGATGACGCTCCGGGAGTTCCACGGACGAGGTGGAACAAGAGATCAGATTGAGACCGCACTGAGATCTATGCCATTCGTTCGTTGAAGCGTCCGAACCCAAAACTCGAGCTGTCTCATTCACACCTCTGTACAGCATCCTGCTATGGTTCGGGCCATTAAAAACCTCAAGAAAGCTGCGGATCCCGAGACCACATTTTTCTGCCTTTCCAATGCCAACTCCGTGTTCATCTCGACCATCCTTCAGGTTTGTCGAATTATCAGCAGCCCCTGTGCCCATCATTAACTCCACGACATAGGACAAGGGACTATCGGACTCGTTCACTGAGATCGTAACCAATCCCGCGGAGTGGGATGAATCCGGTCTTCTCAAACTTCGCAGGCGCGTTGATCCTGCTGGAGTGCAGCATAAATGCGCGGTAGGCTGCAGTCCCAACATGTGTAAAGGTACGCCTCGCGTTTCCTGCATTCCGCTCCTTATGGCTCAAGCGACTTTAGGCGAAGAATTTGAAGCCTTCTTGGAACGCCACCAACCTGGCTTCGACCAGATTATTTATGTCGGGGATGGAAAGAACGACTACTGTCCTGTCCTCCGTCTCAGAAGGCACGTTCGGTGGATCCTGATTTACTCCATCTACTCACGAACGTTTTCTAGCCAAGATACAATTCTCTGCCGGCGCCTCAAAGGGTTGGACGCCCGAATCGAAAACGCAGGCCTTAAGGATGGGCTCAAATGCCAGGTTCGCAAGTGGACCGAAGCTTGGGAAGTTGAAGAATACTTCAATTCCCTGTGGTCCTAGGTCTGGACATCACAGATGTGGAAAATAGAGGTTTTTGACCTGCTGGTGCACGTTCGCTCTTCTTATCTCAACAAACTGTATTTGACCGTATCGCGCCCACCGGAAAGCGGTGGGGGTGCTTGACATTACATAGAATTACAGATCTGCACGATTCTTATCTGGGTCATGCCGTCTTGTGGGCTTTGTTATTGGGAGCCTAATTGTGGTTAGATGTTGGGGATAGATCTCGGGGATATCGATGCGACGGCCTCATACCCTTGCGTCCTGGATGCCCAATGTCACTGTAATGGCCTGGAACTCTGCATCAGTTGGAACGGCGGCGCCGGTGCAGACTAGACCGCAATTCGATAAGCCCTCCGGATAGATGTAGTGAGGATCATCTCTCAAGCTTACTGTCGATGATTCGCTGCTCGGAGGTCTTGACCCTTTGAGCGATCTGAGAGTAAGATAATCCTGTTGGAAACGATGAGCTATCTCTTGGTGGAAATAACTGTTCTGTATATCACCTGTTCTGTCCTTGGCAGCAGCCAGAGCAGCGCACTGAGGGTTGGGAGCCATGTTTCAAACTTGTTCGAAATGGGGATAAGGATAGGTGGATTCCCCTTGACGACACAAGAGGGTGAGACGACATATCAGGCTATAAGTTGCCACGATCTGATTGGTCCAAGTCGACTCAAACAGCCACCTCCGCAGCGAAAAGTCGTCCTCTGGATTTTCAGGCCACGGACGACGACTCGGACCCACCTCTGAACCTCTGAACTCTCTTCTGGCTTTACAATGGGTCCAAACAAGGAGGCCGAAGGCTCAGAACCAGCCCCAATTACGCCAGGTGGCACGTACTCGATCCAGGTTTGTCGCGTCTCGCGACGCCGCTCTCTCGCCCTTTCTGCACGACACTAATCGCTCATCTCACAGACAGTCTCCGTCGGATGCAAGATATATATTCGCAGGTCCAACCCAGACGGAACCACAGAGGAACGCCTTGCAGAAATCCTCTCTATACGCGAGCGCCAGACCAGCGCCTACGCGGCGCGTCGGCGACCGGGCGGCGCAGATCCATCTCCGGAGGGCCTCAAGCCGGAGGACAAGTGGGAATACTTCGTCCATTGGGAACACTTCAACAAACGTCTCGACGACTGGGTGGCTGGATCCAGGCTCGTACTCAGCCGGGATTTAGAATGGCCAAAGCCCAAGGCCCCTCCCCAACCCAAAAAAGCACCCGCACCCAAAATCCCTCCGGGCAAGATCCAGAAAGGCAAGAAGAAGAACAGAGCTGGCTCTGGATCTGCTGGTGTGGGCACCCCACTCAGTTCCGTTCCCCCTCCAAAGACTCAGCGAGCGGGGAAACCCGTCCCACCCGAATATGCGGACTACTCTCCTACCCCCACCCCTGCCCCCCAGACACCAAATTATTCTCCTATCGGCCCACCAACTCCGCTACCTCCTCTCCCCTCCATTCCTTTCAAACGGAAAGCAGACGATGACGAGGAATCGATGTACGAAGAGGATGCTGAAGGAGAGATGGATGTAGATGCTGAAGGGGAGGTCGATGCCGAGGGTGATCCGGACGCAGATGGTGAGGTCGTACTTTTAGACGACGATGGTCCTACAGAGATCGAACCTTCTCCACCCGCCCAACACTTCAGCAAAGAGGTCGAAATCGAGAAGCTCAGGACTTCAGGATCCATGACCCAGTCAATCTCTGAAATTGCTCGCGTCAAGAACCTCAACAGGATTCAGATGGGCAAGCACGAGGTCGAGGCGTGGTACTTCAGTCCTTATCCTCAGGAATACGCCCACCTCCCGGTCCTGTACATCTGCGAGTACTGTCTCTCTTACTTCGGGTCCCAGTTCATGCTCGGCCGTCACCGTACCCGCTGCACCCTTCTTCACCCACCCGGCAACGAGATTTACCGACACGAAGATATCTCGTTCTTCGAACTCGATGGGAAACGTCAGCTGACTTGGTGTCGGAACCTTAGTTTGCTCTCTAAGTGTTTCTTAGACCAGTGAGTTGGGTTTCCTACAACAAACCGCGTGCAGCTGACCGTGCTCGTCAGTAAAACTTTGTACTACGATGTTACGCCATTCATGTACTACGTCATGGTAGGCTGCCATCCAAAACCGTTCGGTATCCGTTGACACAATGGTTCTAGTGCCAACGAGACTCACATGGCTGTCATGTCATCGGCTATTTCTCGAAAGAGAAGGAATCCGCCGACAACTACAACGTCGCCTGTATCCTCACCCTCCCCCAACACCAACGACACGGTTACGGCAAACTTTTGATTGAATTCTCCTACGAGCTCAGCAAGAAAGAAGGCAAGCTGGGAAGTCCCGAGAAACCACTTTCGGACTTGGGTCTGTTGAGCTACCGAGCCTACTGGGGAGAGGCCATTGTCGAGCTGCTGGTCAATACCACGGAGGAGCTGAGTATCGACGATATCGCACAGAAGACCTCAATCACCCACGCCGATGTAATGAACACGTACGTCGTGGCCCTGATGAGGGTATGACCGACACTCATGTTTGATTCCTCGGTTTTTTTTTTCTCTCAGATGCACGACGTTACAACTGTTCAAGCACTACAAAGGGCAACATGTCATTTGTCTCTCCGACTCGGTCTTGGAACGATACGAGAAGTCGAAAGCCAAGCGAAAACGCCGCATCCACCCCGAACATCTCAAATGGAAACCACCGGTGTTTACAAGGGATCAACTTAGGTTCGGGTGGTAGATTCCCCTGTCGCTAACTTATTGTATCACGGTCTGTTCATCGGGCTCCCCCCCCCTGTACGCTGTTATGTTTATGTTGATGCCATTCATCATACCGCAAGTCCGATAACGTGTTTTCTTGACCTTCATTCAGTATTCCATCATGAATCACGAATCAAGGACGCCCGTATGAGTGTCATCAGATGTTCGCAGATGTGAAGGATACCAATTACACGGCATACACCTTTACTTAGTATACACAGAACCGGTAAGGTGAGAAGAAGAACGTGTTACAACCTGAATGGATCATGGCTCGATGGGTTCCATGGTAGGTACCCTTTGTCGCCTCTTCAGGGGAACCCCGGAATCCTCAGACCCCGATTCCCTGTCGATGATCGCGTAAGATGAATCCAACCCGGCACTCATTGATCCCCACGAGCCCTTCCTCCCCACTCGCGACCTGATAATCTCCTCTTCCCCTTCCCCATCAGTAACTGCCTTCTCGCTGCTCCCGGTTTCGCCGTCCAGCTGGCTCAAAGGGGTCATGGTGGTGCTGCCCTTGCTCAACGAACCGAACCTCTTTCTCTCGATCGTCGGCGAAGACGGCGTAGAGGCTGCGGGGGAGAAGACGCCGACTCCGGCCAGGGCCGGGTTGCCCTCATATAACTCGCTCGAGGATAAGGATTGAGGGTGGGAACTTGAACTGTCAATTTCGAGCCGCAGTTTCTCCCCTTTCTTGTCCACGGGTTGACCGACATCAGCGGGGACGCTCGGATTGGTGGACATGGACGCCGACTGGACGATGATTGCCGGAGATTTCGTATCGGACCCTTCAGCCGCAGCCAGAGGGTGCAGAGACTCGCGATCGCTCGTGGAAGCCTTCGTGTCGTCAATGACGCCGAGCGTCCTCGCGATTATGTACGACGTGACGTCCTACATGAATCCAAAAAAGGGGGCGGTGTATATGAACGGGACGGGACGGGAGCGCGAGAACGGAATGAAGGATGGGAAGAAGACGAGATTAGCGTTTTACGATTGACGTGAAGAAGGGTGTGGGAGACTTGCAAGCATGACCAACAGGGCGAGCGGGATGATAATAAATGCTGCGAATAATCGGAAGGTGGATGCTGAGGTGTCTACCCAGGAACCGGGCTCGTAATCCCATAGATATTCGATGTACCGAGACCACAACAGACTGGGGAGTTCGAAGAGAGACATCGTTGTGGTCGGGTGAAGAGGGTAAGAACAAACACTGTCTGAGATTCGTTGGCCACCCCATACTGAGCCACCCTGATCGACCGCGTCAGGTCCGAACGCTGCTGCTGCCAGTAAGCGAGGAAAGATGCTTAGATTTTGTGGGGAGTTATACGAAGACATCAGACTAGGAAGATACAGAAATAATAAAGACACGCGAAAATACATTCACTGCCTCCAAGTAAATAGTGTAATTCGGACAGAGGGAATGGAGCGGACACGAGCATGGGAGCGGCGAATAACGTGGTAAGCGGGGGAGTAGATCGAAAGAGATGAAGGAGCGACGATACTTGCAATAAGCTCGCAACAGCAAGGAAAAAGATGGAAAACCGCATTAAGGGAGAGGCATCCGCAAGTTTGATGCAAGAACTGTAGACGAGCACAAGAGAGAGCAAAGGAATCACAAATCACAAAACCCAAACCTCAATATGATGAATAATTTCAGTCTCTGGCCACCCCCAATATCGACTATGGATCGTTCAAGGGTATAGGATCGGTGAGGGGAACACAACTCCGTCGTCTCTGACGAGGATGATTGGCCTCCTCTTCGCAGCCTCGGTCTCTGGAGGGAGGCAACCCATCACTTCGCTACATCGGATCTCAACGTAAGGGGAAGGTTCGGAGCCGAAGAAGATATGTAAAGGATCCATCTTCGAGAAGTTTTCTCCGTAGACGGTTAGCATCTTGGCTGAGTGAGGGTTGGGCTGCGCTCTAGCAGTGTGTCCTTTTGGCGCCTCGGATGCACGGTCAGGTGGCAGGTACTTGACCACCCCAGGGAAAGGCGTGACGGGCTTATTTGGCACTGGATACGACAATCCAGGAGGAATATCCCTTTGGTCGAAAAGGACAGGAGGGACGTAGAAATTGTACCTCACTTGCTCTAAAGCCCAAGTTTCAGCCATGTGATTAAACTCTGCCGCCCGGAACCGACTCACCGGTACCAACGATTGTCCAGACGCTAGTCTCGCCGATGTCAACCTGCCATAACGCACCAGATCCCCCTAGACCGGTGATACCATCAGCGGTAGAAGGACGCTTGGTGGTTCCAGAGCCAGCGGAATGCGGGCGCTTGGCACGTCCTTTCATCTGGGAACTCTTGGAGACACCACCTGCACTGCTCGTTGCCCTCTTGCCCTTCTTGACGCGTCCCCCGTCGTTCGTGCCTTCTATGTCCATCGGAGACAATGGAACATCCAAACTACCGAACGGGTGGACAGTGTTTGTAGAAGAGCTCGGAGTGGGTGTGGAAGTGGCCGGCGATCCAGGCATCGCAGGGGAGTCGCTTCCCCGATTCGGCAGCGGCAAGGATAAAGTAGGGGTCCATTGTCTACCCTCCACGGGGCGGTAAGTGTTGACCTTCTCCGCCATACAGGACAAGAACGCTCCAGAGATGCCGGGGGTTCCGGGTTCAGCGTGTGGCTTGTTCGGCTCGTATACCTCGAAGGCGATCTTGTGCAACTGGGAAACAGGGTCGCCGCATACTTCACCTGGAGCGCAGTAGTGATCCGGTACGGCCTTTCCACCCTCCTGAATCCCTCCGCCAACGGCAGTGGTTTGATGATCGACTTTGCGAATAATCAAGATGGGGCTGACAACTCCCGAAGTAAGACACTGGAGGACGATGGTTTGGTTGTAGTAGATCGGAATTTGCGAGCCATTATTTGTGAATTGAATGGCGTTAGGGGGTGGCGAAGGATAATCTGGCTGAGGTGGAGGTGGAGGAGGGGCGTCAATACCGCCAACCGGTTTGTTGACATCAACGATGTACATGATGAAGGGGTCTAGTTATGTTGACGTTAGGGGCAATTCAACCACGATAGACCTGAGAACGAGCCTCACCCCAGCTGGATGTTCGCGCTACGAACGCAGGTGTGGACACTTTGGACCGGACATCGAGGCCCATCAAAGGAGCCCCATCGGATCCTTTGAACGACGACCCGGACGCCGAGACGCAGAGGTACTTGGTTGACACCGTCTGCGACCGCAGGCGATGGAATAAGGATACGGTCGAGCCATGGTTGATGCACACTGTTCAGAGATGAGCACCAGATGTAAAACAAAAGATACGGTGGAACCAAGGGCCACATACATTCTAGGTTCTTCGCGCTCTGCCTCTTCTTACTAGGCTTGCTGATCACCTTGATGGACTTGCTGGGGAAGAGGCCGATCACTTTGCCCTCTTCATCACCAACAGATGGGGCCGTGACCTTGACCAGGGCCTCGACTTTCTTACGTTTTTCGTCAGCTTCGGAAATGAAGAGTTGTTTCCCGACGCATCGGCCCACGAAGGTGGTCCCATTCGGAGGGTCTGTCGCATCGAACGGTTTTCCTGACGCTCCTGCCCATTCTACAGAACTTTCAGGAGGGGTAGGCTCTCCGGAGATGGAGACGACAACTCGTGGAGGAGCAAGAGTCGGTTCTTCTCCGTTCCTGCGGACCTCGGACCACCACGAGTTCCCCACCATCACCGCAGTGGGTGGGGGACAGAGGAATCTGAAATCGAGTCGGTTGACGTTAGCGCAAGTCCGCCGGTAAAGGGAGCGAAAGGGCGACAGGAGATCAACATCAATCAGGGAGATCAAAATAGAAGGAATTGAGTTGACTGATGAAACACACCAACCTCTTTTCGTTTCCGTATGACTTTTGAGCGACCTTACTCGACATTACAATGATTGAGCGTTCACCAAACGCGAGGCGGTTTGGTGTCCGCGCGTACTGGTCCAAGTAGCGCCTAGGAAGAATGAATCCGTATTAAAACTTTCCGCGATCGGAAAAGTGAGAGCGGCGTACCTTATGAAAGACTGAAAATCATTGGGGTCAGCGGGGTTCGAAGAAGCTTGGGACTCTGAGGCAGTGTCCACAGAAGAGGCGCGCGCATCCGGTTGCGGGTAGTCCATCGAAGTTCCGTTGATGGAACTGGTGCCGGGAAAATTGGACATGCTGTCATATCTCGCAATCGCTTGGTCGTGGAAGCCTGGGGGAGGTTGAAGATCCTGCATCATGTCATTCTGGGAGGGGGAGAATGGGGCGGAACTCGGGCCATGGCGGGGGGGAGGAGAGGTATAGATGTTCTGTTGTTGGTAGCGGGAAAAGTCCTGGAATGGTTGTTGTGGCTGTGCATGTGCATTTAGGGAGGGACCATCCATGCTGTTCATCCCGCCAAGGCCATCCTGGTAATCAGGACCACGGTACCCATTCTGCGCATTCATTCCAGCGATGCGCCGAAGATCAGACATCGAAGAGGCGTTGCGTGGGATAGAGGAAAAGGAATAATCCTGCGGCATCGTAAAGGACTGGGGGGGATTGTGGTGGAACGAGGAAGGATCGGTTACAGCGCCGTTCAAAGACGGACTAGAGTACATGCTCTGCTGGGGTTGCATCCCAAGATTATCGGTGGGGTAACCGCGGCCGGGGATCCCATTGCTGCCGGGGTACATGTCGTAGGGATTTTGTTGACCATGGCCATTCATGGGGTGGTTTTGGGACATATGGGCGTTCATGGATCCGTTCATAGGAGCGTCGTGGTGGTGAGCCTGTTGGTTGTGGGCGTTGACACCGTCCCCCATGTTGTTACCCCCATAGCCATTGTATGAGTTGACGATGTGATGGGGCGCGTACACAATCTCCGAGCGACCGTCAGAGTGCTTGAGCAGCTCTGCGAGCTCCCACCGCGCGAGTTCTACGTCTTCATGGCCGTTGGAGGGGTTTTGGAGAACGTAGTCTGATCGCTGGTCCTGTGTCCACGCCTGAGCCATATCTCAAGCGGATTTGGAAGGGCGGCGAGAGAGAAAAATGGAAAAGACCAACAAAGCGTTCGGGGTCGGTATCGCTCACCCAGAGCTTGTCAGGGCCAGATGAGAGAAGATGAGGGACGCTAGGATGACGACTGGTGGAGGTGAAGGGGAGGGAGAGAGATCAAACATCAGGAAGTGTTTGAGTCTTATACCCATTTGTAACAACTATAGCGTCCATTACAATCCGAAATCATTATCTACTCCCTCGTCCCCGCACCACTCGTTCTGATTTTCCGCCAGAATTCGCTACGAAAACGAGGTTAAAGTATGCGTGGGAGGGTCTTGACGGTCGGAAACATTGGATGACCGGGGCTACCAGCTGCGACAATCCGTGTTCGATAAGCGACGTTGCCACGTGCGACGCTTAATCCTCTCCACCTCCTCCGTCTTTCTTTCTCCCCGGGAAGGCTTAATCGCCGGTCCCTCAGCTGGTCTTGCGCTTTTCTCCTTTTCTCTCTTTCGAGGAGAAACCCTCAAGCGTTCTCCGGCAACCGTCAGGCCCGGCGTACCCACAGATAGGAAGTTTCTGATCTCCGTCCAAAAAGATCAGCTTTCCTCTCAAACTTCTGTAAATCTCATCCTCGCCAGGTCAGCCCAATCGGCCGTAGTTTGAGCTCGTGGTCAGCCTCCGCTTCGCTCCACACGATGGCTTATCCTCTGGAAACCGCCCTCCATCACCGGCCCCCACCCATCTCCATCCACATAACCAACGGTTCGAAAGACTTGGAAACCTCATCATTCTCTGTTCTATCTATGTCCCCGACGCGTTCTCCTACATCCCCTTCGTTGAGCGGTCGCCCGCGTGGCGGAAAGCGCATAAAATCCCCGCCACCCTCACAGTCACCTATCCCTTCAAAGGCTCTCCAGAGCGACCTTGAGGCCTTTGCTGAACAGTGCAGGCTCTGGTGCGTTTCCAATTTTGTATACCTTGCCTAAATGCACTTTGAACGGTCGTATTCAATAGGTATTATAACCAGGATGAGGAGGCCGGCCGTTTGATGACACAGACTTTGACCACCCTCCCTCCATCGCAACGACCCCCATTCGCAAGACTCCAGGCATCAGTCCGCTCCGGATACCACGCTCATGTCACGGCGCGTCGCAATGCCGAATATTACGCCCACCTTTCGGTGACACTCCCCGGCGGTTCACTATCGGCGCATTCTCGCTTGCTTCCGGCCGGGCCAGCCGCCCGTAAGGAACGTTACGAGCGCCTTGACACCTTCATCCACACTTGGTGTACTCTCGGTATGCCAGGAACCCGCCCGTTTTTCGAAGCATTGTGGGCAGTGATGAGGCTACAAACACTCCCAGAAAACCTGGGTGGGGCTGGTTCCCGTCGGATCACGTGGGAGATCGACGATGCTGTGTTCCAAGAAGCCGCGTATGTTGACTTGGCCCAAGTTTTCGTCTACAGTCCGTTGACCAGTTTCCTTGTCGTTCTCTAGTGGCAAGGACTTTATGTTGGAGGCTATAAACGTTCTCAAAGGGGTAGGCTGGGTTTTCACGGGTATACGCTGTTTCGTGTCGTCTAATCGCCCTGTCAGGTACTTGGTTTCGAAGACATCCTGTCGCCAAATTCGCGCTCATCAAGTGTGTCGGCGCTGGGGTCGACTTTACCTACGCACTCGCGGGTGCAGTCTCAGCCCCTTCTCTCACAACCTCTCTTTTTCCACCCTGGGTCTTCACCACCCATTGTTACAAAAACCCTCGCCAAGCGTCCAAGAGCTCCTAGTGACCCATTCCTGGATACCCCTCCGTTGTCCCGATCTTTGGCAACAACATCATCGGCGTCTCAAATTGGTGATCCACCAGGGACACCCGACGATGTCTCTGTCAACAACACTCCAACTGATGACGTTCTCCAGAACTTGAGCCCATCACGGCGAGACGTGTTCCCGGAGATCGAAGTTCAGTCCCGCATTTGGACGGTACCTGACTTGACGAACCCCGAATACTCCTTGTTGCTGAAACTGTTTCCCTCGTTCATTTCTGCCAAAACCCTGCCAAGGTTCCCTGCCCCGTCCAGGTCCAAGCGAAAGGAGGATATTGAAGCAGGCGAAGAACAGACGGAGGAACCATTTGAGATCCGCTTTGGCACCGGGATGATCAGGCTTGGCGGACCTCACAGGACCGGGCCATGGCAAGGAGGTTGGTGGACTCGATTCACCCTCTGGTGCAAAACGTTGTTCTGCTGAATTGGTTCATCCCCTCGCCATCCGCCCTTTGAGTCTCCATGGCTTTCCCTCATTTTTTGATGGACACGTTTTCTTGTTGCATCCCTTTGTTCTCTGCAAAACTTATACACATTACATTTTCACACCTGCATCGCGCATCCCAAACACAATTATCTTTGATTCCCAGTGTTATGTACTACGTCCGTTGTTATTATTCATCTCCTGCCATCAGGTCGCTCCTTCCTTGTCCATATTCAATCCCCCCCTTCGTTCGTCGATATCTCCCTCCCCCTCCCTCCCGTTCCCACAAATCACCCCCTGTAGATGTGTCACATGAACATGAACATACGCTGCAGGTACACGCAGTAGATGATCTGGTTGTCATTACCTGTCGCGTCCAGCACCTTGTTTCTTGCTCTTTTTTTGCGTCAACCGTTTCTGTTACAAATTTTATGCGACCCACGCGCCTGACCACCTCCTGACCGGTCTGACCCATCGTACGTACACGGTGGCCGATCGCGATCACTACCAATATCGCCGCGAACGCTCATCGACCCACCCACTCTCTCACGATTGGAATGAGTGACAGAACTATCAAGATTGTTTCGAAACAACTGACAGGGTCAGATTCGAGTTTGCCTCCGCTGACGATGCAGATCATCTGTTTGGTTGATTCGTACATGATCTGGGTCGGCACGACATCGGACGGTCGAGTTGAGGGTGGTGCAGAACTGGCGCCGCTCCAGGGACAGCTGGCCCGTGATTGGGCTTGCGCCATGCCTCCCGTACGTTTCAGATATTGACTCCGCGCGGTCGACACTCGTTGCCAGGCTGAAACGAGGTTTGAAATAAAGGTCTACGAGGGGAGCACGACGACGGCAAGCGCTCTGTTTCGATCCGCAGATTCAGATGCTGCGTTTTCGATGTCGCAAAGGCTGGGTGGGCTTCTTTCCTCCCCTGCTACCCGTGTGGGAGGTTGTTCTCGACAGATTACTAATTATTTCCTCCTGGGTGTTCCCCGTGTGTGTCCGTCAGCTAAACGGTTCAAAAAACAGATTTTTCTGTCGGTCGACGTCCCTCCTGAGGTGTACTCTTCCGGGAGAGGACTGTCGGTGTTCCTTGAGGTGGAGAAGGGCGTCGTAGAGCAGTTGAGGGGTCTGTAAAATATTTACACGATATCAATGACTACATTACCGTCTCGTGCCATCATTCACAGTTTGTGGCCACGATTAGTCTTCCTTCATCATCTTCAACAACGACCAGTCGCGGACTGACGACTACCCGAGGACACACTCGCCCGCGACGTGCTACCATTCGTACAGGGGCTTTACGCTGGAAAAACTCGCTCTGGAATGTCCGAACCTGAACTGGCTTACATGACTGGAAACGATGATTTTGATCTCCCCCGTTGGCAGACCCAAGCGAGTCTCGATTCCAACTCCTCCCACTCCCCGTACTACCCTCCCCCTCCCCAGCCGTTGACGACCCATCGTAACCCCCAGAACCACCAGTCCCCGACCACCTCCACACGTCAACCAAGGATCAATCAGATCGTCGAGGAGGATAATCAGTTTGGCGTTGCACCAATCCAGTACGCCCCCGGCTCTCTCTCCCGCAGTGCCTCTATGAATTCTGCCTCTACAAATTCCAGGCGTCGTCAAGACCTTGAGGAAGCCACAACCGCCGATTCCCCCAGACAATTCGCAGGCGGATCCCAGCACCCGAGCTCTCTCTATCCTTCCAGCGTGCCTTACCCTCCCCAACAATCCGGAAACCCCGCAGAGGCTCCCTACCACGACGTCTACTACAATACTTCGCCATCCAATCCTCCCAAACGCTCCCAAACTCAACACGACCCCGCCACTTCCGGCCGATCCGGGCGCTCTCCAATGCGTCATGGACCACTGTCGTCTCAGTCCACTCTGGATAGCTACTCGTCCCAGCAGGCGCAGTATTCTCCTACCACCACGGGCGGAGGATATAATTACCCCAATCAGCAGCAGTCACAGCAACAGAGGTCATACAACCCGAGCGCGTATCAGCAGACCCACAACCGCGTCCATTCAAACCCTGAGCACCCTGATCCACCTTTCCCTGCGCCCTCTAATCAGTCACCGTTATCTGCCAGTGCTGTGAACAACCCGGCGCATTTGGCACCAAGATCTGTCAGGCAAAACTCTTCCTCGGTTCCCAGTTCGCCGCTGTCATTCTCTCATCACCCCGTTGGAGGGATGCAGGACGCACCAACTAACAATCATTACTACCCTCAAGAACCACAACCGATGGTGGTCGACCCCGCTGGAAAGAGGAAGCCGACTGGTTTCAGGCGGGTCCGGGACGCTTCTGAACTGCAGCCTGTCACTACACGGTCACGGACGGGCAGACGCATGGATGGAAACGGCACTTACCTCAGCGTACGTACCTTGACATCCGTCTTCTCGGCCTGCGGTACTTTACCGGGCCTTGGTGTTCAGTTGACTGACAATCTTATTCTAAACTGTAGCCCATACGACAATTAACGACCCACCTAGTGGATACGTATCATATCTGCAATCCGGGGTTCAGATACGAATCGACACACAACCCACGGCGGGTGTTGACAAAACCCAGCAAGCCCTCACACAACGACGGTTACGATAACGAAGACTACGACTACATCCTCTACGTCAACGATTGGCTGGGCACCGACGATGGTCACAAGTGAGCATCGCCAATCCAATTCCTCTCTGTTCACCTCTGAGAAAATTTCCCGTAAGGTACCTGATCTTGGACATCCTCGGTCAGGGAACCTTCGGGCAAGTCGTGAAATGTCAGAACATGAAGACGCACGAAATTGTCGCCGTGAAGGTTGTAAAAAACAAACCCGCATACTTCAACCAGAGTATGATGGAGGTCACAATCCTCGAATTGGTGGGTGCCCTGAAGGACCTGTCCGCAAAACCCTCTCAATTTCCACCCTTCCGTGTAGCTGAATAACCAATACGATCCGAACGACGAACATCACATCCTGCGGTTACGAGATTCATTCATCCACCGTAGTCACTTATGTTTGGTGTTCGAGCTCTTGTCCTCAAACCTTTACGAATTGATCAAGCAAAATCAATTCCAAGGGTTGAGCACACAGCTCGTAAAGGTGTTCACTGCACAGCTGTTGGACTCGTTGACGGTGCTCAAAGAGGCGAGGCTGATACACTGCGACCTGAAACCAGAAAACATCCTTCTCAAGTCGTGAGTCGTTCACTTGGGTTCTATCTCTGAGTCCGGGTCCTATTTTCTCTTAGGCTACAATCACCTCAAATCAAAGTGATAGACTTCGGCTCCGCATGCCACGAACGGCAAACAGTCTACACCTACATCCAGTCGAGGTTTTACCGGTCACCCGAGGTGTTACTCGGGATACCGTACAATGCCTCTATCGATATGTGGTCATTAGGTTGCATAGCCGTGGAATTATTCCTTGGGCTGCCTCTGTTCCCCGGAACGAGCGAATACAACCAGATAACCAGGATCGTTGAAATGCTCGGGTATGTTCTACTGTTTACAGGACACCACTCGTTATGCTGATCAGCCGTGAAAGAATGCCTCCCCAGTACATGATGGACATGGGAAAACAAACGAGTCACTTCTTCGATTCGTATACCGACGCTTTTGGCCACAAGAAGTACCGTTTGAAGACCCTTGAACAATACTCCAGGGAGAGGAACACGAGCGAGCAGCCAGGAAAACAATACTTCAAGGCTACGACTCTGCCGGACATTATCAATCAAGCTCCAATGCCGAACTTCAAGTCTACAAGACATGGGACAGAGATGGAGAAAGGCGGGTGTACGCGGGAGAGCCTGACTGGTTGTGCTAATAATTTTTCCTTCTAGAATTGAATAGCCGCGCGTCGTTCATCGATTTCTGTCAAGGACTGTTGAACCTGAACCCTGTGGAGCGATGGACACCGCAACAGGCGAGACAACATCCGTTTATTACAGGAGAGAAGTTCACGAAGCCTTGGTCGGTAAGTTGAAGCGAATTGACCACTTGTTAATCCCCTCTCACTCACTGTACCTGTAGCCACACACACAAACTCCCGTTCCTCAGCCATCCCCTCAGCACTCAATCACACCTGCAGACCCTAAACGACCATACGGTGGACTGGTACCCTCACAACCGAAGGGAACCCGGGCGTTCCAGGATGCTGCTTCCTACAATCAACACTTGGCTCAACACCAAGCTTACACGGCGCAAGCAACGGCTCAAGCGAACACTTTCATCAACAGGAACCCCTATATTACCCAACCGTCGGGCAACGGACCGCCTACGTTCCCGAACAACCAAGATAAAACAGGCACAGGGTACAGCCAGTTCGTTTCCCGTCTGTCCCCGCCTCGGACAGCGTTTCTAACCGGCTTTCTATTTTAGTCCAATCACTTCTAATACCTCGACTCAACAATACCTGGGGCCCAGCTCTTTCCCGGTCCCCCATAACAATCCGCCACCCCCGCCACCGACATCCTACTACCCGAACACGGCGAGGGCACGAGCGGCGACCTCCGGTCAGATGGACAACGTACCTCCCGCCCTCGCCAGGTTACAGCACATGAGTCAGGATGTGATCGGGGGAAGGAATGCGCTAACACCGGTCTTGAAGAGAGATGATGCGATCAGGGAGTGGGAGAGGAGACAGACAGGGAAGGTTGCAGCCGCACAGCCGTACCCACAGCTGGAGTATCTGCATCAACAAGCAGAACTCGTCACCTCCCAGGGACTTTCGAACTGGCATCCAGGGCCGGGTGGTGGAACTCGCTATACAGGAGTAGGGGGGGCAGGACAACCTCCTCCCACCTCTGGATTGGCTCACGCTTACCATATCCCCCCGACAAACCCGCCACTGGTAGTTGAGGAAGACAGGAGGGATGTGGTCATGTCCTCCGTCAGAAACGCCGCTCGAAGTGATGGACCGAACACGGCGTTCGGCGCTTCCTCTGATGCTGTAACGAGTCCCTCGCAGGCTTATACGAGCACCACGGGTACGGGAAACAGATATCCGACTTATCCGCAATCATCGCAGCAACCGCAGACATCTTCCGACATCTCTAACCTTTATGTTCCAATGCAACCTGATCAGTTCGTAGGGGGGTATCAAGGTTCTTCGACACAGAACCAGGGTGCAAATAGGATCGGGGGAGGCGGTTTGGGAGGAGCACCTCTACCAGCGTCGTTCTATCCTGGAGGGGTGAATACTTCTGGACAGGTGCAGGGAGGGGTAAAAGAAGCAAGGAAACAGAGTAACCCAGAGGTCTGGCCCCGTTGAGGCGTCGTGCTTCTTTTACATTTGGGGCGTAGATGGGAGACATGAACTGTTTCTTTTGCTTCAACTTTTCACGCATTCGTTCCCTTTCGTTCCTCCACCCCGATTCTCACCCATCCTGCACCTCCCTTTCCAAAAATTTATTTCCTTCATCAGTGTCTCGATCACCTCACGGAACTGGGTTCTCCTTGTGTCTTTGCTCATCTGCCCAATTTGTGTGTTGTCCGCCACTCTGTAAATGTGTATCGGCTCCCTTTCCATTTTTTGCACACTGCAACCGCAATCCCCCCCTTTTGCCTGCGATCCATCCCACGACCATTCAAGCAGCTGCCACGTTTCTCTGGACTCTTGTTTCGCGAGCGGAATGGACAGTCCTCGATCCTCCCTCATCTTACGGTTTTCCGAGAGGATAGCAGTTTAGACATGGCCATGGCCCATCTGTTTAGGCATTGGTTTATACCACTGGTACGACTGCGATGCAATGCGATCCGCTTCACGGAACGTAGCAGATAAAGAATGAGACATGAGAGTACGGTTGTGTTTAGGTCATTCCTAACGTCAACTTCTCCAGCACATCCCCAGAGGCAACCTGGAACTCGTCCATGCCCCCGTAGGACATCAACACTCCTTTCCTCTTCGACAGCCGTCCCTGAGTACGAACGGCCTCCCGCATCCTCGACTCAGCAACTTTATCGTGTTCTTCGTCCCAATCCTTCTCCCTGACACCTTTCGAAACCCTCGTCGAAGCTGTGGGTCTTGATTTCTTGCCCTTGCCTTTTGACACCGTCTTGCTCTTGACCGAATGGGAGGGATGACCGGTGATCGCCCTCGGAGCATCCCTCAGAGCGAAAGATTTCGCGAGGTGACCGATATGGAGGTGGCGGACGTGGAAGATTTGTTTCTCGTCGGAAGGGTGGGTAGCGTACGCTCGCATATGGGAGGTGAAAGCTTTCTTGGCCAGCTCGGCGTTCTGCCAAACCTATTTTCAGTCACGAGGTCCACAGGAAAACGAATGCTGTCCGAACCTTTCCCTTCAAAACCCATCTTTCGAACGCTAGCTGCACCTCGGTCGCCCGTTCCTCATATTCAGTACCCTTTCCGCCAAACCCTTTCCTAAGCACGGCATCGACCGTGACGCATTCCAGCTGGATTTTGCTCTTCTCTCCGTCATCTCCGCCGTCGGTCGTGGTGCGCATTTTTCCCTCGACCCACTCCACCCAGTCCTTCTCACTCGGAGCCACAAAACACCAAGCCTCACCGCCCTTACCCGCTCGAGCGGTCCTTCCGACCCGATGGACATACTCTGTTGCCCCTCCTTCCGTGGGAAGATCGTATTGGACCACCGCCTTGACGGAAGGAAGATCCAAACCTCGGGATGCGACGGAGGTACAGAGGATAATGGCTGAGTTTGGAGATTTTTTGTCCTTGGACTTGGCGGAGGAAAATCCCTTGATGGAAGCGAGACGTGTGGGCTGGGGCATTGAACCGTGTAGGCGATAAATAGAGGTAGACGGGAGGAGGGGCGAGGTAACAACGATACGGCCTTCGTTGGATTTCGTTTTCCCCTTTTCTGCTCCATCTTCACCCTCTTCATCGTCGGAACTTGAATTTTCATTCGACTCGGCCGGGTCGTTACCCATAGATGCAGAGCCGAAAAGATTCCAATGGAAGTCAACAGAGTCGGTACAGCTGAGGAAAACGATGATTTTCGTCGTTCCACCATGACCTTGTGAGAGCACCGAACGGAGGAGGGAGACGAGTGTGACGAGCCGGAGTTTCAGAGGTACGGTGACGTATTTCTGGGAGAGTTGTGAAGGAGGCGTGAGGTTGGTATTGGGTGACGTCGTGGATTTACTTGTGGTATCGTCCGGTTTCGAAGGTGCATTAGATTCCAACGCTTTGATCACGACAGGATTCATGAGAGTTGTCCCAGCAAGTTTCTGAACATCTTCTCGTATTGTCGCCGAACAAAGAACCGTCCTCCGTTGTCGTTCCCAGTCCCAACCACCGACCTCCGCGGTTTTTCCTTCCTCCACTGCCTGAATAGCCAACTTCCGTCGACCGTCAAGTCCCTGTATGATCCCCTTGATCGTATCCTCGAACCCCAGCTCCATGAGCCGGTCAGCTTCGTCAAGAACCAGCCACCGGCACTTTCCAACGTTGAACGATGACGTCTTTTGAAGGTGATCGAGGAGCCTACCAGGTGTAGCTACGAGTATAGGAAGTCCCTTGCGTAGCCTGGCTTTCTCGTGGGTCCTGGTTGACCCGCCGATCAACAGGCCAGAGACGACCCAACGGGTGAGGCGGGGGGCGTTTGAGTCTTCCCCTGTGTCATCGGCTTGTCGTAGACGAAGTTTTAGTAAGGCGTCAAGAACCTCCGATATCTGCGATGCTAGCTCCCGCGTTGGTGCAATAATAATGGCCAGGGTTCCTATCGACCTGTCGATATAGGATAGGGTGCTCAACGGTAGGAGGTCCTGGATGATCGGGAGCAAGAAAGCGAGGGTCTTGCCTGACCCCGTCTGAGATTGGATAAAGACGTCCCGTAAGAAACCTCCCGAGCTGTCGTGCTCGGGAAGTAGAACAGGCAAGGCCGCACGCTGAATTGACGTCGGTTTTGCGATCCCCATTTTCGTGGTCAAATGCTGAACGAGCAAGGGGTCGAGTCCGAGACCCTCGAAAGTTGAAGAATCCAGGGGAGCATTGCTGGGTTTCCCAACGGTCTTGGGCCGACGTATGGGTTCAGGTTGGTCGACCTTGGGATTGTAGGTGAACAGCGAAGAGATTATTTGTGTGGGGCGTGAAGAAACGGATGGCCTCTCCCGTTGAGGTTCGTCATCGTCTTGGGGGAGTAACCTTGGTCTCTTTTTCGGAGGTGGCACCTGTTCATCGCCTTGAGCAGTGGGCGGGTACCCGGCCTTCCGCTTCGCAACCCGTTTCGCTTTTAGCCTCGAGAGAAGAACATTGATGTGGTTGTAGCTTCCGGTGAGCAATAGCACGGCTTACCTGTCTGTCCACTTCCCGCCCTTTTTCACATGGACCGTTCTGGAGGAACCTGGGACAGCATTATCTGTGGCAAGGTTAAGGACGAGATTGTCCTCCATTTCACGATTGAAAAAGAATTCGGAGGGTCCCTTGAGATCATTGGTATGCACGTGACGCACATCCACGTTGCAAATCCCACCTTCGCACACATTCAAGGAGTTCGTCATTGCGCCCATTCACTCCGGTGCCTCGCTGGCCATGACTGCAATCACAAGAAATCTCCCTTGGTTTATCAAGGATCTCGGCGTGTCTATCGTCGGTCGGGTGCGTACGGGTCGACTCTACGAATACTTTTTCGATGCCGCTTGACTGACGTGTTTGAATTGTAGAAATGTTATGCTTCAATCGTCGAAGACCTCAACTTTTCCGACGTTGAATGTCTCAAGTACTCTTTATCCAAGGGCCTAGGCGTTGGAATTGTTGTTGGAGGCTCGATCATGAAGCTCCCTCAACTCCTGCTAAGTATGCGATATGTCCGTGATATCTCGCCACCATCAAAGACTGATACGTTCCTCAGTCCTGTCTGCCCGTTCCGCTCGAGGAATCTCTCTGAGCTCCTACACTCTCGAAACCTTTTGCTACCTCGTGACATGCGCGTACTCGTATCGCAACGAGTTCCCATTCTCAACTTACGGGGAGAACATCTTCTTGGGGCTACAAAACATCTTCATCACCCTTCTCATCATCTATTTCCCCTCCTCCACGCTACGGAGATCAGCATCGTCTCCTAGTAACGTGCCAAAGGTTGCCGGCGCAGCAATTGCCTCTGCTGTCTTGATCGGCACATTGGTGAATCTTCCCAAGGAAACCGTCGCGTTCCTCCAAGTGACTACTCTCCCTCTCGGGTTATTCTCCAAGCTCCCCCAGATCGCGCAGAACCACCGGGCAAAGTCTACTGGACAATTGTCTACCTTTGCCGTCGTGGCGCAAATACTTGGTTGTCTCGCCAGGTTGTTCACCACCGCCACCGAGGTCAAGGACCCCCTTATTTTGGCGGGTTTCTTCCTCGCACTGGTTCTTAACGTCGTCTTGGGACTTCAAATGTGGACTTACTACGGCAAGGATGTCCATGACATCCCTGCTGGAGATATTCCCCTCGAAGAGAAGCGTCGAACCATCCACGCGCCAGTTGCCCAAACCTGGGACCGACCCGCGGAAGTTGTTTCCAGCCAACAAACCCCTGCGCGGCCGTCCACGCCTGGGAGGCCATGGGCACGAAAAGTAGATTAATCGGCTGTATTGTCTCATTCTACATTTCGTCTTGTACATGTAACCTGATTACTCTATCGAACGGTAATTTGAGAGCGAAAAAGGTTTGTGAGGGGCACGGCCCAACCGCGCGAACAGACGACGCGTCCTGGTCTCCTGAGACTAACTCGGCTGGATCGGTGGGTTGCAGAATCACTTCCCTGGCCCGTCACGATCGTGTTATCCCAAGTCCTGGTTCCAGCGCTTAAGCGTCGGAGGACAAATTGGGAACCAAGTTTTCTGGAGGGGACGGTCTTGAACCTGCGCACGTCCGGGGAAACCCGTTATCACTCTAGACCACCTCACATTCCCGCTTGGGCCGTTACAGCCGTTACACCATCGGGGGATCAAAATAAGTTCTTGATTATCGAACCAGACTGCAACCACTCGCTTATTGTCTACCGTACATCAGAGAGAACTAAACGACGACCGAAGTCATGAATCCAATGATAGCCTCCTTGTCCACCCCGTCATTGTTTGTAGAATGGCTGACCTCGCTCCATTTCACTGAATCGCGGATGGTGCCCTCAGCCTTGGCTTTCACAATCGCCCAGGAGTCCGTCCCGAACTGAATCCTGACGGGTAGCTCGTTTGCCGGGACGTGCGAGAGTTTGAGCAGGGCTGTTGCGGCCTTTTCTGCATTTCCAGTGGCCGTCACGCCGGCATTCGCGAGCATGGCGCGCCACTGACTCGTGGGAGTGTCTGGTGCTGAGTATGCCGGTGGCTGGGGATGCTTGCGGAGGTCTCCACTCCATCGGGTGTCGAATGCTCCGGGCTCGATGATCGACGCCTTGATGTTCCACGAAGGAAGGAGCTCTTTGTTCAACGTCTCGGTGAACCCTTCCAAAGCTTTTGCAGGTCAGTATCGTAGGTCGTAATGTGTGACGATTTAGAGGGGACTCACCAAACTTCCCAGCACAGTAATAAGCAAGGCAGGGCACTGCGTTGTATCCACCAGCGGTGCTAATGTTAAAGATATACCTGCTCTGGTCGGCGGGGCCGTTCTCTCTGAAGAACTTGACAGCCTTGACACAGCCTTAATCAATGTTGACCCCCGCGGCATGAACAAGACGTACCCTCAAAGAGATCTTCGCCGGCCCCCAGAACAACACTTCGACTTGTTCACGTGCTTCATCGAGCGGGAGACCCTCGGCCTCTCCGAATAAACCATAACCAGCGTTGTTGACGACGACGTCGAGACGACCAAAGTGCTCCTTGGTCGCCGCGAACGCGGCCTCGATCTGCTCGTCGTTCACAACGTCGAGCTGTTGAATAAGCAGCTGCTCAGCGCTGTACTTGTCCTTCAAGTACGCAAGGACTTCGGGTTTGCGGAGAGTCGCGACGACCCTTTCGCCGCTGGCGAGGACAGCTTCGACAAAACACTTTCCGAGGCCGGAAGAAGTCCCGGTGACTACGAAAAGACAACCATGAGCATGGGGGGGGGCCGTTCTGAATACCGTCAGAAAAAACCTACTGAGCCAAACCCTGGTATTCGCGAAAGTCATAGGTGAGCGGATGCTGGAGAAAAGTTTCAATGTCTGAGGGGATGGAGGATACTGAACCTTCCCCGTCTTCCACCGGAGGTATATATACTATCCCCCCACCCACATGTAACCCACATCCATGTCCGCTGGTTTGGAAGCGGTCACAGATCCCGAACACGGCAGAGTGCACACGCAACCTTTTGCTGAGTGATCGGCTCGGATGCCCGTTTTCTAGGCGCCCGGGACCCACATCTCCCGGTTTCGGTCAACATTGGGCTGGGGGAACAGCCTGTTCCCCCACTGACCAAAGGGTGGGAATAGAAAAT
>Ga0307515_10001663_pt1 | contig 49530 bp, 28 predicted proteins | sample 17_EM_MG_FD_194513 | JGI IMG/M metagenome (GOLD analysis project Ga0307515, IMG submission 194513) | Populus trichocarpa ectomycorrhiza microbial communities from riparian zone in the Pacific Northwest, United States - 17_EM | ecosystem: Host-associated > Plants > Roots > Unclassified | place... | reverse complement strand
GTCGAGGATGATGACCTCCGGGCCGAGCGCCAGCCACTTTCCGATGACCACCTTCTGCTGGTTCCCGCCGGACAGGTCGGCGACGCGCTGCCGGGGGCTGGAGCACTTGATCGAGAGCTGCTCCACGATCTGCCGGGTCATGTCCTGCTCGGCCGGATCATCGAGGAACAGATGACGCGACAGCCGCTTCAGCGAAGGCAAGGTCACGTTGTCCGCCACCGAGAGCGCCAGGATCGCCCCGTTGCGCTGGCGGTCCTCGGGGACGTAGACCATGCCGCGGTCGATCGCCTCGCGGGGCGAGCGCGCCGGGAACGGCGTGCGATGCAGCCGCAGCTCGCCGCGCGTCACGGACCCCAGCCCGAACAGCGCCGCCATCAGCTCGGTTCGCCCGGCCCCGACCAGGCCGTAGAATCCCAGGATCTCGCCGCGATGGAGCGTGAACGAGATATCCTCGAACTCGGTGTCGTTCGCCAGCCCACGGACCTCGAGCACCGGCTCGCCGATCGACACGTCGGCCTTGGGGAACAGCTCGGTGATCGGCCGGCCCACCATGAGGCCCATCAGATGGTCCTGGGTGACGCCGGCGATCTCCCCGGCCCCCACGTAGCAGCCGTCCCGGAACACGGTGTAGCGGTCCGCGATCGCGAAGATCTCGTCGAGCTTGTGCGAGATGAACAGGATGGCCTTGCCGCTGGCCGCGAGCCGGCGAACCACGGTGAACAGCTCGTCGATCTCGTGGGACGATAGCGCCGCGGTGGGCTCGTCCATGATGATCACCTGGGAGTCGTGCGACAGCGCCCGCGCGATCTCGACCAGGTGCTTCTGGGCAACCGACAGGCCGCGGAGCGGTGCAGCGACGTCGAGGTCAGCCTCCAGGCTCCGCAGGATGTCGCGCGCGCGGCGGCGCATACCCGACCAGTCCACCAGACCGATGCGATTGCGCATCAGGTGGCCGGTGAAGATGTTCTCGGCCACCGACAGCTCGTCGAACATCACCGTCTCCTGGTGGACGGCGGTGATCCCGTGGCGCCATGCATCCTGGATGCTGTGAAGCGCGACCGGCCGACCGCGGACCAGGATCTGTCCCGCGTCCGGCCGGTGGACCCCGGTCATGACCTTCACCGCCGTGGACTTGCCGGCGCCGTTCTCCCCGAGCAGCGCCACCACCTGACCGGCGGGTAGCTGGAGCTCCACGCCGTCGAGCGCCCTGACCCCGTCGAACTGCAGCTTGATGCCCTCGAGGGCGAGGACAGGAGTCTCGGCCGGCGGGCGGGTCGGCATGGCGGCTGTCCGGACAATGACTGTTCTAGAAGAACTTCGCGAACTTCTCGACGTTGGCCTTGTTGAACACGTAGGGCTCGGCCATCGCCGCTTCGCCGTTGGCGTCGATCTTCAGCGAACCCATGCGGCCCACCGGGACCTGCGTGTCCGGCTTGCCCGTGGCCTTCTTGACCAGCAGCGAGTGCGCCGCATACACAGCCGTATAACCGAGATCGATCGGATTCCAGATCGCGAATGTATCGACCGCGCCCGAGCGAACGTGGCCGGCCATCTCGGAGGGCAGGCCGAGGCCGGTGACGAACACCTTGCCGACCAGGCTCTGGTCGGTGACCGCCTTGGCGGCCGCGGTGATCCCGACGGTCGTGGGGGCGATCACGGCCTTCAGATCGGGGTGCTTCCGGAACAGGCCCACGGCCTCGCGGTAGCTCTTGTCCGACTGATCGTCACCGTAGACCACGTCCACCAGCTTGAGCCCGGCGAACTCGGGCTTCTTCAGGACGTCCTTCATGACCTGGATCCACTTGTTCTGATTCGTGGCCTGAGCGGTCGCGCTCAAGATCGCGATCTCGCCCTTGCCGCCGATGGTCTTGGAGGCCATCTGCAGCTGCTTGAGGCCGATCAGCTCGGGATTGGACGGGTTGATCTGCAGGATCCGGCCCGCCTTGGCGACACCCGAATCGAACGACAGCACGGTGATGCCGCGCTGCGCGGCCTTCTTGCAGACCGGGATCAGGGCGTCCGGGTCGTTGGCCGAGATCACGATCGCGTCGACCTTCTGGGCGATCAGCGAGTTGATGATCTCGATCTGGCCCTCGGCGGTCGGCGTGGTCGGGCCGGTGTAGATGAGCTCGACATCGCCGAGCTCCTTGGCCGCCTCTTCACCGCCCTGGTGGGCCGCGTCGAAGAACCCGTTGCCGAGGTTCTTCACCAGCAGCGCAACGCGATACTTGCGTTCGGCGGCCGCGGTGCCGGCGGACATCCATACGGCTGCCAGCACCGCGGCTGCTGCTGCAATACGTAACCAGTTTCTCGTCGTCATCGTCGAGCCTCCCATCTTTTGGTCAGTTGCACATGGTGAATCATGCTGCCTCGCGCAACCGGAGGACCCGGCGCTCGTATGCCCGCACCGCCTCGAGCCAGGCGAGCCCCACCGGGACCCCGCTCAGCTCGCAATAGTGGTCCCAGACCGCGCCCCACGGCATCGACTTCTGCTCCTCGAACAGAGCCAGCCGTGCCGTGAAGTCGCGACGCGCCTCGATCTCGGCGAGCCGGGCCGCCGGTTCGAGGAGCGCCCGGAGCAGCGCGCGGCGAACGTTGCGTGTCCCGATCACCCAGGCGGCCACGCGATTGATGCTCGCGTCGAAGAAGTCGAGGGCGATCGAGACGCGGCCCAGGACGTCGCCGCGGACCAGCTCGTTGGCGATCGCCTGGGTCTCGTCGTCGAGCACCACCACGTGATCGCTGTCCCATCGCACGGGGCGGCTGACGTGGAGCAGCACGCCGTCCACGAACTCGATCACCGACGAGATCTTGTCGGACACGAGCTCGGTCGGGTGGTAATGCCCACCATCAAGGCAGACCATCAGGTGGTTGCGCGTCGCGTACGCGAGGTAGAGCTCGTGCGAACCGACGGTGTACGCCTCCATCCCCAGGCCGAACAGCTTGCCCTCCACGGCATCGCGGTGGTGTTCGCGGGGGAGCGGCGTCGCCAGGATGAGGTCGAGGGACTCGACCAGCCGGCGCCGCGGCCCGAAGCGATCGTAGGGCAGGTCCTTGCTGCCGTCGGGGATCCAGGTGTTCATCACCGACGGTGTCCCGAGCGACTTGCCGAAGTGGGCGCTGACCAGCCGGCTGGCGCGGCAGTGGTCGATCCAGTATCGCCGGGTGCCCGGGTCCGGGTGAGACAGCGTCGCGCCATCCTCGCTGCGCGGGTGCGAGAACAGGGTGGGGTTGAAGTCGAGGCCGATCCGCCGCTCCTTGGCCCAGTCCACCCAGCGCTGGTAGTGCTCCGGGGCGATGTCGGTGCGCTCTACCGGTCGACGTGCCTCCAGGTAACTCGCGTGCAGGTTGAACCGCTTGGGTCCCGGGATCTGGGCCATCGCGAGGTCGGCGTCCGCGCGGAGCTCGTCCGCATTGCGCGCGCGACCGGGATAGTCGCCGGTGGTGGAGATGCCGCCGGTCAGCGGGCCATCGGGGTTCTCGAACCCTCGAACGTCGTCGCCTTGCCAGCAGTGCATGGAGATCGCGACCTGATCCAGCCTGGCCAGGGCGTGCTCGGTGTCCACGCCAAACGAGGCGTACGCGTCACGAGCGCGCGCGTACGCGGCTTCGATCGACGGATTGCGTTCCATGTACAGTCCTTTCAGGCGGTGGCGGTGGTGTGGACGGTCGGTGGCTGCGCGCGGAACGCGCCGAACCGCCGCAGCGAGTCGTCCGGTACAGGCGTCCTGGGTGTGTACTCCCGGGCGGGATACGACCGGCGAATCAGCGCGCGCGCCGCGTCGAGCGAGCCGAGCACGCCGAGCGCGACGAGCTGGACGCAGGCGTTGCCCAGCGCCGAGGTCTCGACGGGCCCGACCCGCAGCGGGACCTCGCAGGCATCGGCGGCGAGCTGGTTGAGCAAGCGATTCTGCGATCCGCCGCCGACGATGCGGATGCGCGACACCGGCCGGCCGCGCAGCGCGACCAGCTCGCCGGCCACGGTCCGGTAGGACAGCGCCAGGCTCTCGAACACCGCTCGCGCGAGGGCACCGACGGTCTCCGGGCGAGGCTGACCGGTGGCGTCGCAGAACCCCGCGATGGCGTCCACCATGCTCGGCGGGTTGAAGAACCGCGGATCCTGCGGATCGATCAGCGAGCCCCAGGCCGGCGCCGCGCAGGCCGCGTCGATCAGGTTCTCGTGGTCCTCGCCCAGCTCCCTGCGGATCCGCTCGACGATCCCGAGGCCCATGATGTTCTTCAGCACGCGATAGCGCCGCTCGACGCCGCCTTCGTTGGTGATGTTCAGCTGCCTGGCCGCGTCGCTGGCGTACGGGATCTGGCTCTCGATGCCCATCAGCGACCAGGTGCCCGAGCTGATGAACACCTCGTCGTCGTCCTCGAGGGGAATGGCGGCGACCGCCGAGGCCGTGTCGTGGGTGGCAGGCGCGATCACCTTGAGCGTGCCGCCGCTGCCCGAGGGCGAGGCCATCTCGCCGAGGATCGTTCCCGGGTTCACCGGCCGGCTCAGCAGCGCGCGGGAGATTCCGGCGAGCGCGAGGAGCTCGTCGTCCCAGTCATCGCTGCCGATGTTCCACAGCTGCGTGGTCGTCGTGTTGGTGTACTCGTTGACCGCCACACCGCACAGCCGGAAGTGGAAATAGTCGGGTAACAGCAGGAGCCGGCGGGCGCGCGCGAGCCACGCCGGCTCGCGGGCCGCGGTGGCCGCGAGCTGGTAGAGCGTGTTGAACGGCTGGAACTGGATCCCGGTGCGCCGGTAGATCTCGCTGGCCGGGATGCGTGCGAGCGCCTCGGCCATCGCGCCCTGCGTGCGGGGGTCGCGGTAGGACACGGCCGGCGCGGTCTGCAGCGAGGCGCCGTCGAGCAGCACGAAGTCGACCGCCCACGAGTCGATCCCCACGCTGACCAGCGGCGCATCTCGCTGCGCCGAGCGCAGCCCGTCTCGCACGCGCGATTCGACGACCTCGAGATCCCAGCACTCGTAGCCGCTGGCGTCGCGGACGAGCGGCGTCTCGAACCGGACGGCCTCCCGCAGAGCGATCCGGTCGCCATCGGTCCGCGCGATCAACACGCGACAGCTGCTCGCGCCGAGATCGACCGCGGCGCACGACGCGGTGGTCACGATGGTCGATTCGATGGGCATCTCCGTTGGTATGGGCATGGTAGGTCCAGGTCGGCACGACCACCTTTGCATTTTGGCCATCGACGCTCGGCACGGGGCACGAATTTCGAAGCTGCTCGTCGAGGCGGCACCCGGCAGCGCATCGCGTCATCGCGGCCCCGTCGAGCCCTGCGCTGCGCATGGCTGGATACCTAAGGCAGCTGCGCGGCCGCCGGTGAACGATCGCGACGAGCTCAACCTTCCACAGGAGGATTGTCATGCACGCAACGCTGCGCGCGGCCCTGCGCCGCAGAGCCGTCATCGGGATCGTCGTCGCGGGATCGGCAGGATTGGCGCTGGCCACCGCGATCGCTGGTTCTGCCTCGGCCGGCCCCGAGAGCCGTGATGCCGAGGTCGTCCAGCTCGAGGTCGACGGCCGGGACGACGCTCCGCTCGGTGTCGATGACGCAACGCCCCGGCTGGGCTGGCGGGTGATGAGCGCCCCTCGCGGATGGATGCAGTCCGCCTATCAGATCCGGGCAGCGCGAACCGCCGGAGAGCTCGCCACCGGCCCGTACCTCTGGGCCACCGGCCAGATCCGCTCGAGCGCCCAGAACGACGTCCCGTGGGGTGGCGTGGCGCTGCAGTCTCGCCAGACGGTGGCGTGGCAGGTCAGGGTGTGGAGCACGCGGGGTGCTGCGACGGCCTGGAGCAAGCCGGCGACCTGGGAGATGGGGCTGCTCGCGCGCGGCGACTGGGCCGACGCCCGGTGGGTCGAGTATCCCGGGCGCGGCGTCGGCGAACCACTGCCGATCTTCGCGCGCGCGTTCACGGTCGACGATCGGAGGCCGAAGGTCACCAGGGCGAGGTTGTACCTCTCGGCGGTCGGCCTGTTTCACGCCGAGCTCAACGGCGAGACCGTGACCGACGAGGTGCTCGCCCCCGGCAACTCGAACTACCAGCTGTCCGTGGAATACCGCACCTACGACGTGACGCACCTCCTCCGCGCAGGCGCCAATACCCTGGGCGTCGCGCTGGGACATGGGACCGCGCTGGTCACCCGCTCGGTCACCAACGCCGCGACCGGCCGCACCGCCCCGTACAGCTGGTGGCAGAGCCAGTTCAAGGGCAGCGGGGCGCTGGCCGCGCCGGCGGCGGCGGGAGACACCGTCGTCAAGGTGACCAGCGCGACGGGCTACCACGTCGGCGGCGCGATCAACATCGACACCGGAGACGGCGGCGACCGCCTCGAGTCGCAGACGATCACCGCGATCGGGACCGGCGGTGCGGACGGCACGGGGATCGCGTTCTCCCCTGGCCTTGGCGCGGCGCATGCGACCGGCGCCGCGATCACCGGCTCCGGCAATCCGATCGCGAGCACCGATCCGAGCGCGGGGGCGGCGGTGACGCCGCGGCTGATCGCCCGGCTCGAGATCGCGCGAGCCGATGGCTCGGTCGACACGATCGTCAGCGACCGTTCGTGGAAGGTGGCGGCCGGCCCGACGGTCACGACCAACTGGTTCTCCGGGTCCGACTACGATGCGCGCCGCGAGCAGGTCGGATGGACCGCCCCCGGCGCGGACCTCGGCCCGGCGGCGACGCGCCGCGACGGCTCGCCCGTGGGCTGGATCGCCGCCGGCATCGCGCCGCCTCCCGATCTGACGACCGAGCTCGTCTGGCGCGCGGCACCGCCGGTGAAGATCGTCGACGTGGTCACGCCGGTCCGGGTCACGCAGCCCAGGCCCTCGGTGTGGGTCTTCGACTTCGGCCAGAACTTCGTCGGCTGGCCCGTGCTCACCATCGACGGGACCGTGCCCGCGGGCACGACGATCAAGGTCCTGCCGGCGGAATCACTGGCCGCCGACGGCACCGTCGACCAGGCGTCGCTGATGGGGGGCGGCGGTCGCCGCGGTGTCGACCTGTTCAACGCGTACACCACGCATGGGGATCCGGACGGCGAGACCTGGCACCCGCAGTCCAGCTATTTCGGCATGCAGTGGGTGCAGGTCACCGGTCTACCCGAGGGCTACACGCCCACGGCCCAGACCATCACGGGCTTGCAGCTTCGCGCGGCGACGCCCATCGCCGGCGACGTCCGGACCTCCAGCGATCGGATCAATCGAATCCACCGCATGGCGCAGTACTCGATCATGAGCAACATGATGTCGACGTTCACCGACTGCCCGGGGCGGGAGAAGCTGGCGTATCCCGCGGACTACGTGAAGCCGTTCGGCGCGCTGCACCGCAACTTCGGCTACAGCGCGTATCTGCGCACGATGGAGCGCCACCTCGTCGAGGCTCAGTCCAGGGCGAGCGCCAACATCGGCAACGTCGCCTTGAAGGCGCCGGTCTACGACTTCGGCTTCACCGGCAGGTTCGGGGACGAGATCAACTGGGGCAACGGGATCATCCTCGTGCCGTGGCTGCTCCACGAGACCTACGGCGATACCCAGATCATGGCCCGCTACTATCCGCAGATGCAGGCGTTCTTGAACTACATCATGACGCAGAAGGTGGGCACGGGCGCGAACGCGTTCATCGTCGATGCCGCGCTTGCGGACTGGGCCGCGGCCGACAGCACGACCTCGGGCCGCATCACCGGCACCTGGGCGTACCACCAGATCGCCGACCGCATGTCCAGGATCGCCGCGGTGATCGGGCGCGATGCCGACGCGCGCGCGTACCGCAGCCTCGCGGCGAGCATCAAGGACGCATTCAACGCCAGCTTCTACAACGCCAAGCTGGGCCGCTACACCAGCGATGGCAACCTGGGCACCACCGGCGCGACCCAGGCCGCGCAGGCGCTCGCGCTCGACGAGGGCCTGGTGCCCGACGGCGAGCGCCAGCGCGTCCTCGACTCGCTGATCGAGCTGATCGCGAGCTACCAGCCGTCCGGCGGCGGACCGCACCTCAGTGGCGGCACCATCGGCCTCGCGCCGACCGTCCGGGCGCTGATGACCGGTGGCCGCGACGACGTGCTGTGGGACGTCCTCCAGCAGGACACGCCGCCGAGCTACGGGTCCGTCCTGGCGTCGACCGCGGCCAACCCGAACGGCCCGACGACCCTGCCGGAGTTCTGGGACCTCCATGACTCGAAGAACCACATGATCCTGCTGCAGATCGAGGAGTGGTTCCACAGCGGTCTGGCCGGGATCCGGCAGGCCGCCGGTTCGGTGGGCTACCGCCAGCTGGTGATCGACCCGCGTATCGTCGGCGACCTCACCGAGGTCGAAGGATACTACGAGACGCCACGCGGCACGGTGTCGCTCGAGTGGGTCCGCAAGGACGGCACGTTCCGGATGAAGCTCGAGGTGCCGCCGAACACCACGGCCGTGGTGCGGGTACCGACCGGCGGCGACGCGGCGCGGGTGACCGCCGACGGTGCGACGCTCGATCACGTCGAGGGCGATCGCGCGGTGTACAGCGTCGGGGCGGGCTCGTACGTGTTCACCGCACCCGACGCGCGCGCCGGGTCGTAGCCGCCGCCATCGGGCCGGGCCGCGCCGGCGGATATCGCGCGACCCGATCAGGGACCCGATCAGGGAGTAGCGCTGAACTCGAACGTCCCGGCACCCACCTGATAGACATCGTAGCTGCCGGATCGCCGCAGCCGGGTCGCGCCCGACGACAGCGCCGCGCTGGTGCCACCGCCGGACGGGAGCGGTACCCAGACTTCGCCGTTCGTGCCGGCGGGCGACACCACCTGCATGTGGAACTGCAATGCCGGATCCTGCGCCCAGCGGACGGTGAGGGATCCGGTTCCGACCGGAACCTGCCCCTGGGCCCAGGCGAGCGAGCCCGCGTGTGGCTTGACTTGAAAGACGGCGTATCGGGCGTCGACCGGAGTCACCCCGAGGACCTGCTCGGTGAGGACCTGCGTTGGCCCGGCGCCCCAGGCGTGGGCGAGGCTGTCGAACCCGCGGCTCGGAAGACCCTGGCTGTTGACGAACTCCCAGAACGTCCCGGTGTAGAAACCGCTGTTCGGATCCACCTGCACGCCCCAGAGCCGGCGAAGCAGCTCGAGCGCTCCCGCCGTGTCGTCGCTGGCGAACCGGGCCATCACCTCCCAGGTGTTGTTCAGCGGCTCGATGGTGTGGCCGGAGGGGTCTGCCATGCTCGGGGACGGCTGGGAGATCTGGCTTCCGTGCGGCTGCCATGCGCTGCGGAAGAAGCTGAGGATTCCAGCGACCCGGTCAGCCGGCGCCACCCCGAGACGGATCGCGTTCATGTTGGCGTCGAGCGGGAACACGTTGGTCCGGGTGTTGGTGTGCACGTACCGCCCCGCCGCCGTGTTGAACAGGCGCGCGTTGATCGCGTTCTTGAGCGCGGTCGCCTTGGTCGTGTACTCGGTGACCCTGGCGGCTGTTCCGATCTTGCCCTCCAGCCAGATCATGTTCTGGAGCAGCTCGTGGTACGCGAGGCTGTACTCGGTCACCTCGCCGCTCTGGCTCATCTGCCAGTAGTCGGGATCGTTCGTCACGACGAGGCCGTTGGCGTCGACGCGCGTGGCGTGGAAGGCGGTCGCCGCCTCCAGCCTGGGCAGCAGGGATCGGACGTAGGCGGTGTCGCCGCTGTAGCGGTAGTACTGGATGGCAATGATGGCGGAATAGGCCGAGTACGTCGTCGCGAAGTCGAACGCGCCGCAGCCGCGGAACCCGACCGCGCTGGTCAGCCTCCCGCTCGATGCCTGGAGGTTCATGATGCTGTCGATCGCGCCCTTGATGGACGGGACGCTGTTGCTGCCGATCGAGAGCAGGGCGACCGGGTCGGTCACGACGAGGTCACCGGACCAGATCGCGCGGTCGCGCTTGGCGCCGTCGAAGATGACCGGTCGGGTGAAGCACGAGGCGACGCCGGCCGGCACCATGTCCATCTGCGCGGTGTATGCGCCGGAGTACCACATCCGGTTCAGCTGATCGTCGCTGGAGATGAACCAGCCCTGGTAGCGGTCCGGGCCGGCACGGAACGCCTTGAAGTTCACGCCGGTCGCGCTCAGCCGCACCGTGCCCGCCGTCCTGAGCTCGACCGCCGCGAACCGGTAGCCGCCGCGCAGCCCTCCCGTGTAGCGCTGGGCGGGCCCGATCGTGAGGGTGATCTGCGACCCGTTGTCGTTCGCGAACGCCCCGCTGCTCGTCGTGAGGAACGGGAGCGCCTCGCTGGTCGAGATCCTCACGGTCGCGGACGACGCGGTCGAGCTCGATACCACGATGTACGGCGTGCCGCCGACCTCCTTGCCGAAGTCCAGGACGATGGCGGCGGGCGCGCCACCCTGCGGCACCGTCAGCGAGGCAGTTCCGGTACCCTGGCCGACCAGCACGCCGGCGTTCGACACCGAGCCCGCGGTCCGGACGACACGGACCGGGCGCACGTCGTCACTCGACGGCCCCAGCACGAGGCTCTGCCAGTTCGGGTTGTCCGGCCACGTCGGGAGTGCGGCAATCTCGACCGCCCCGGACACCGCGGAGGCGGCGGCCTGGTCGCCGTCGCCACCGGACGTGTCGAGACACGCGGCGGTCGAGAGTGCAAGTAACAAGGTGAGAGCGCGAGACCGGTTGCGAGACATGAGGATGCTCCTTGGGTCCTGGGATCTCTGCCCGGAACAAGAGCAACGACCCGCAAGACCCTTCGTCACGAGGGCTGCGTGTCGCGCACCCTCTACCGAGTTGCAGCACGAAGATGGCCGGCACGCGGAATCGAGCTGGCCCTGAGCTGGTTGTCATCGTGCGCGCGTCAGGGGTGTGGACACCTTCGAATTCCGGCCAGAGAGTTCATGGACCATGGCCGGAATCGAGATCTGAAACGAAGTGTCGAACCGTCCTGGAGGACGGCTTCCAGACGTGGAACTATCGCGACGACCGGGCACGCTCGCCCGTGTCGCAGGATGTCATCACAGATGGATAGCGGACACCGGCAAGGTGACGACGAGCCTTTGCTCCAGGAACCGGCGGCCTCGCAGGGCTCGCCGAGCGCCGGGCAGGTCGAGGTTGCGATGATCCGGGCGCCGCGGTCGCTGCAGTCGCCGCGCGTGGTCAACATCGACGACCTGCGGCGGCGGGCGCGGCGCCGCTTGCCCCGGGTGGTGTTCGACTATGTCGACGGGGGCGCAGATGACGAGATCACGCTGCGCGAGAATTGTCGGGTGTTCCAGGACGTGACGTTCCGGCCGCGACAGGCCGTCGCGATTCCGAGCTACGACCTTCGCACGCGGGTGCTGGGGAGCGAGATCTCGTTCCCCGCGGTGCTCGCCCCGATCGGCTACCTCCGCCTGATCCACCCCGGCGGCGAGATCGACGCCGCGCGCGCCGCGGGCGCGGCCGGGACCATGTTCGTGCAATCCACCATCTCGGGGCACCCCCTCGAGCACACGCGAGCGGCGTCGGCCGGCCCGGTCGGTTATCAGCTGTATCTCGTCGGCGGCCGCGCCGCGTCCGAGGCGGCGATCGAGCGAGCCCGGCAAGCCGGCTTCTCCGCGCTGTTCGTCACCGTCGACACGCCCGTGGCCGGGCTGCGCGAGCGCGACTTCCGCGGCGGCATGCGAGAGCTGTTGAGCGGTGGCCTCGCTGCGAAGCTGCGGTTTCTGCCGCAGTTCGTCACGCGACCGCGCTGGGTCGCAGGGTTCCTGCGCGACGGCGGTATCCCGAAGCTCGCCAACGTCGTGCGACCCGGCGAAGGTCCGATGACGCTGGTCGACGTGGTCGGTGCGCTCGCGCGCTCGGCGATCACCTGGGAGGACTTTCGCTGGATCCGCCAGGCCTGGACCGGGCCGCTGGTGGCCAAGGGCGTGCTCACCGGCGACGACGCTCGGCGCGCGATCGACGCGGGCGCCACGGCCGTCGCGGTGTCGAACCACGGGGGCCGCCAGCTCGATGGCTCGGCCGCGGCGCTGCGCGCGCTGCCCGAGGTGGTCGCCGCGGTGAACGGCCAGGCCGACGTGCTGGTCGATGGCGGGATCCGCCGCGGCAGCGACATCGTCAAGGCGATCTGCCTGGGTGCCCGCGCCGTCCTGGTGGGGCGAGCGTATGCCTACGGGCTCGCGGCGGCGGGACAGGCCGGCGTCGCACGCGCGCTCGAGATCCTGCGCGCGGATGTCGAGCGCACCCTCCGGCTGCTCGGCTGTCCGTCGATCGCAGCGCTGGACGCCTCGTACGTCGAGGCGCCCGCCGCGTGGCACCGCGCGTCCGGCGCGCCGTAGCGATCCGGTTCATCCGGCGTTCGGATTTCGCATGGGGCGAGAATTCGGCGCGACAGCGCGCTGGCCGCGGCCGAGGTGGTAGCGTTGGCGCCATGGTCCGGATCGCGATCGTGTTCTTCGCCCTCGCCGCGGTGACCGGAGCGTGCAAGCCGGCCGGCTCGCGCGTTCGCGTCGACATGGCGAGCTTCATTCCGAAGCTCACCGAGCGCGTGGCGCGCGTGATGAGCGAGCCGGCGACCACGGCCGGGTTCGACGATCTGGTGAACGCGCTCGGCGCCGACCCGACCCTGCGCGAGCGCGGCACGGCGCTGCTCGGCTCGCTCGCCGAGGACCCGGCGATCGCGAAGGCCGCGACAGCCATGATGGCCGAGCTCCAGAGCGCGCCGGCCTTGCAGCGCGCGGTGACCGAGATCATGGCCGCCAACCCGGATACGTCGCCCGACCAGATCGGCGATCTCGTCGGCAAGCGCGTCGAGGCCACGTGGTCGAGCCCGCCGATCGGCATCGCGTGGCTGCACAGCTGGAACCGGCTGCGCGCCAAGCTCACGCTCGGCCAGCTGTCGGCGCTCGTCGGGCCCGGGCTGTCGGGGCGCATGGAGCGCTACTTCACCACCAACGAGGACCGCTGGGGTGAGCGCGTGATCGCGCTCAACGGCGGCGCGATGCCGAGCGCCGAGCGCGCCGTCGAGATCTATCTCGAGCATGCGTGGAGCGAGGACCGCATGCGCCGCTTCGCGCGCGACGCGCTCGCGAACCAGGCGTTCCGCCGCGAGCTGATCGCGACCACCCAGCGCTTGCTCGCGCTGCCCGCGGTCCAGCGCGAGCTGCGCACGGCGGCCGCGACCCTGATCGCCGACCCCGCCGTCCAGCACGCCGCCATCGAGCTGCTCGGCCTGCTGCTGTCCACGGCGCCCGCGCCCGCCGCCGTCGAGCAGGCCCTCGACCGACTGCTCCTGCCCGTCCCCGTCACCACCGCCCTCAACAAGATGCTCGCCGGCATCGTCGCCGAGCCCACCGTGCCCACCATCCTCGTCGACGCCTTCGACCACCTCGCCGCCGACCCCCAGCTCACCGCCACCATCCACGACCTGCTCGAGGGCTGGTGACGTCGCCGCGGTGAGGTGGCAGCCGGGGTGGTGAAAAGCGGACTGCCACCGATCATGCGCAGTGCGTATCGTCATTTGCGGCGCCGCGCCGCCGGCGCACCGGATCGCACGACGCGTGGACAGCAGATCGCCAGATCCAGTTGCCAATCTGCCGGGCGTTTCCGTCGCGCTCACGGTGGTGCACTGGTTGCATCGTCGTGAGCCAATGACGAATACCACCGCTGCATTGTGCTTTGCATGTCTGGCCGGTTGTACCGAACCTGCGCTCGACGCTGCCACCGCGCCTGAGCCGGTGCCGGAGACGCCGGTGGAGCTGACCGCCGTGGCCGGGTCGAGGGTGATCTACGTCGGTGACTCGATCGCGGTCGAGACCAGCCCGGTCCTGCAATGGATCATGGCGGCCTCGGGAGTGACCTACGCGCACTCGACCCTCGGCGGCATGGCGATCTGCGATTTCTTTCCGGAGACCGAAGCGCCCGGCGGCCCGGGCACGTTTCGGCTGTTGCACAACCCGCCGCCGCCCAACCTCTACGACCTCGTCCGGTTCATGCAGCCGCAGGTCGTGGCGCTCCAGTTCTGGGGCAACAGCTGGCAGTTCACGCCGTGCATGCGCGATGCGAATGGCGCGATCCTCGGACCGGGGACACCGGGCTACTACGCGAAGTACGCGCACGACGCGGACCGCGCGATGACGATCATCCGCGACGCCGCGGCGTCGGTCGGAGCGCCGATGCCCAAGGTGCTGTGGGTGCTGCAGGGGCCCGACCGCGGCAACCCGTCGCGGCCGCGGATCCTGAATGATTCGTACGCCGCGCTCGGCGCGAGATGGCCGACCGCGCGCACGATCGACGCCGGTCGCGAGGTCAGCCTCGCCGCGAACTACTGGAACCCCGGCGATCGCTACGGCTGGTCGCAGTGGCTTCCGTGCACGCAGCTCGAGCGCGACGGCGGCCAGTGCAACCCGGCGTTCGGCGGCGTCGCGCAGATCCACCGCGATGACGATCCGCTGCACTTCTGCCTCGGCACCATCGTGAATGACGGCTGCGACACGCTGTCGCCGGGGATCGGCCGCTACGGCCTCGCGATCGCCGCCGCGGTCAACGCCGCGCTGCCGTGACGTGGCCCCGGGCCGAGCTACCGTGGCGCGGCGGGTGGCTCGCGGCGCTGCGCGCGCCGGCTGTCGTCCAGGATCGCCTCGAGCTTGGCCGTGAGCTCGGTGGTCTGGATCTGGGCGGCGGCGATCGGGGCGAGCTCGGCGCTGTCCAGCGCGCCGGCGTCCTCGGCGAGCATCGCCAGGAAGCTGCTGACGTGGCGGAGCGGCGCGCGCAGATCGTGTGACACGGTGGAGGCGAACGCTTCGAGCTCGGCGGTGGCACGCTCGAGCTCGGCGGAGCGCTCGGTCACCAGGCGCTCGAGCCGGGCGCGCGCCGCGAGCAGCTCGGCGTGCGCGGCATCGAGCTCGGCGGTCCGCCGGGCCAGCGCGGCGTGCTCGCGCTGGTGGCCGCGGTTGTAGACCAGCACCAGCAGCGTGGCCACCACGATCTGGCGGACGATCCCGAGCCACGCCGGCGACGTCCACGGGGACAGCGGGATCGCCACGCCGGCCGCCATGACCGCGGCCAGCATGCCGACCGACAGCGCGGCCTGGGCGAGCGCCATCCACGGCCGCGCGGCGACGCCGAGCACGATGATCGCGAGGTGCAGCACCCCGAGGCGCGATGACACCGGACCCTGCGCGACGATCGTGACCAGCGAGCCGCACGCGACGACCCCCGCGATCGCCCACTCGGCGGCGGCGAGCCGGCCACCGCGCGCGAACCAGCAGGCCGACACGGCCAGGCTCGCGATCGCGAACCCGCAGAGCGCCGGCACCAGGCCTCCGGTCGCCAGGCGCGTGGCGGACTGGGCCGACACCGACACCGCCATCGCGGCGGCCGCGACCAGGAGCAGCCGGGCGCGCAGCAGCTCCACCGCGTCGGTCACCGACCGGATCGCGAGCGCGCGGGTCAGCCATCCCATCATCCGGCCTCATCGCGGCGCGGCAGCCGGAACCAGAACGTCGCGCCGCGATCGACCTCGCCATCGGCGGTGATCTCGCCATCGAGGTGGTGGAGGATCCGGCGCACGTTGGCCAGCCCGAGGCCATAGCCCTCGAACGCCGCGTCGGCGTGCAGGCGGTGGAACGGCGAGAACAGCGCGCCGGCATCGCCCGCGTCGAAGCCGACCCCGTTGTCGCGGACGAAGTAGCCGCGCGCGGCGTCGAACCCGACGTGGATCCGCGGCGGCCGGCGCGGCCGGCTGAACTTCACCGCGTTGGACAGCAGATTCTCGACGACGGTGCGGATCAGCGTCGGGTCGGTCCACGCCGCGGGCAGGGCGTCGACCTGCCATTCGATCGCCTGGTCGCCGGACGCCCGGCGGTAGTCATCGATCACATCGCGGACGATGGCCTCCATGTCGGCCATGGTCCGGCGCAGCGAGGTCGTGCCGAGCCGGGCATGCTCGTGGAGCCGCTCGGTCATGACCGCCAGCCGCTCGGCGGCGGTCTTCGCCCGGGTCACGTAGTGCGCCGCGTCGGCGCCCAGCGCAGCGCCCGCGGTCGCGAGCTCACCGAGTTGTCGGCGCAGCGCGTCCAGGCTCGCGGTCAGGTCGTTCGCCAGGTGCTCGGCCAGCGCGCTCATCCGATCGCGGGTCGCGGCGAGCGTCGAGGTTCGCTCGCTCACCATCGCCTCGAGGGACGTGTTGATGACCCGCGCGGCCGCAACCATCGCCGCCCGGGAGCGCTCGCGCTCGGCCACCTGGGCGCGCAGCCGATCGTGTCCGCGGCGCAGCGCGTGGACCATCAGCCCGAGGGCGAGCGACTGGCGGACGAATGGCATGTACAGCGGCTCGTGGCCCGGTGTGCCCTCGAGCGGGGCGTACACCCCGGCCGACTGGGCGACCGCCAGGCCGGTGACCATCGCGAGCAACGCGAGCCCGAACACCACGGTCAGGCGAGCGCCGAGCACGGCGCCGACGCCGACGATGCCGAGGATCACCACGCTCATCTGGTTGCCGCTCGGCCCCTCGGCCCAGGCGATCACGGCGAGCATGACGAACGTGTACGCGCTGAACAGCGGCGCGGCGCGCCCTGCGCTGGCTCGGCGGGCGAGCAGGAACACGCAGAGCATGATCGGGACGCCGATCGGCAGCGCGACGATCCACGTGCGCGCGGTCGCGCCGGTCAACGGCACCGTCGCCATGCTGGTGACGAGCTGGACCAGCACGACGGACGCCACGACGAGCAGCAGCCGTGAGCGCCGCTCGCTCTCGACATCGCGCGCGCCCGTCACGGTGAACACCGAGCGAACCGCGCGGACGAGGGCCACGCGCAATCCTAGCGCATCCCCCCGCTCACAGCGGGTGCCGCACTCGGAGGCGGTGATCCGCAAGGCGCGAGATCACGCATTCGATTCGCGGCCCCGCACGACCTGACGCAGGTCTTGCGGCTCGCCCGGCGCCGCGCAGCCTGTCCACGAACTTGGCGCGCAGCGCCGCAGGCACGGTCCTCGCAACCTGGAGCGTCATGCGCATTCACTTCGATGAGCCTGTCGTCGCCTACATGACTCGCGATCTCGAGATCGCGCACGTCGATACGCCGGTCGACCAGATCGCGCGGACGATGCACATGCGCGATGTCTCCGGCGTGCCGATCCTGGATGCCAGGGGCCGGCTCGTCGGGGTCGTCACGCGCACCGACCTGATCCGGCTCGGCCTCGTGCAGGCCGGACGGCACCCGACCAGCAGCGCGATGACGCTGCCGCACCAGCGCGCCAGCGAGGTGATGACGCACGCTCCGGTCGAGGTCAGCTCGTCGGTCTCGCTGCGCCATGCCGCGCGCCTGATGGTCGATCACGAGATCCACCGCGTGTTCGTGATCGAGGGCGGGCAGCTCGCCGGCTTGATCTCGGCGGTCGACCTCGCCGCCGCGGTGCGCGACGCCAGGCTCGATGCGCCGGTGTCGTCGATCATGACCTCGCCGATCGCCACGGTCGACGTCCACCAGCCGCTCAGCACCGCGCTCGATCTGCTCGACCGTCGCCACGTGACCGGCCTGATCGTCACCGAGGACGGCCAGCCGATCGGCATGTTCGCGCAGGCGGACGCGCTCGCCAGCCGCGAGCTGCCGAGGTCAAACTCGATCGAGGGCACCTACGATCCGGCGGTGATCTGCGTGCCGGGCGAGATGAGGCTGCACCGGGTGGCCGCGCACGTCGCCGACCTCCGGGTGCGTCGCGTCGTGGTGTGCAAGGCCCGCGAACCGGTCGGCATCGTCAGCGCGAGCGACTTCGCCCGCGTCGTCGCGCTGTCGTGACCGCCTCGACCGGGGTCGGCGCGTCGCTATCGCTCGGCCGGTCGCGCGTGCGAAGCTCCGCCGATGTCGTGGTTCATGGACCTGGATCTGTCGCGCCGGCTCGAGCGCACCGAGGGCGCCGTGACCACGTCGTTCCCGCCGGTGAAGCAGCGCCTGGTTCCGGACTGCGGCGCGACCTGGCATGACTTCGACGGGACGTACGCGATCTTCGACGGCGTCGATTCACCGTTGACGCAGACCTTCGGGCTCGGCCTGTTCGCGACGACCACGCCGGCGCTGCTGTCGGACATCGAGGCGTTCTTCGGGGAGCGCGGCGCCGCCGTGATGCACGAGGTCAGCCCGCTCGCCGGCGTCGAGACCAGCGCGCTGCTGGCCGATCGCGGCTATCGGCCGATCGAGATGAGCACGGTGCTCGTGCAGGACATCGCAGGCTCGACCGTCGCGCCGGCATCACAGGGGCTCGGCGTGCGCACGATGCAGCCGCCGGATCGCGCCGCCTGGATCGAGACCTCGGTGGCGGGCTGGGCGAACGATGCGATGTTCGCCGCCATCATGCGTTCGATCGCCGAGGTCGCGAGCGCCAACGACGCGATGGCGCACTTCCTGGTCGAACGCGACGGCAGGCCGATCGCCACCGGATCGCTGGGCATCCACGACGGCGTCGCGGTGCTCGCAGGCGCATCGACGATCCCGTCGGCGCGCGGTCTCGGGGCACAGGCGCTCCTGCTCGCGGCGCGGCTCGCCGAGGCCGGGCGGCGCGGCTGCCAGATCGCGATGATGGTGACCGCGCCGGGTAGCACGTCCCAGCGCAACGCGGAGCGCCGTGGGTTTCGCGTGGCGTACACGCGGACGAAGTGGCGGCTCGAGCCCGGCCGACAACCGCAGTAGACAGATCCCGCCTCGAGCCCCCATCCGGGCGGCGCGTCGCCTCGCGAATCTGCGCACTTCGCGACCGGCACGGTCGCTGCATCGACGATGCGAATGCACAACACGCGCAATGACTTTCCGGTGATCTCGAACCTCCAGCTCCAGGACGTGACCGGCGGTGCCGACGACGGCGCGCAGCCGGTCGAGCCCACCCCGGGGACCTCGACGCCGACGTCGACGCGCGCCCTGACCCCGGTGTTCCGGGACGGCGATCCGACTCCGCTGTATCCGCGGTGACCTGGTGTCACGCCCCGAGGTTGGTTCCGGCGCCGATCCAGTTCACCGCCAGGTTGGAGACCGCCGCCGAGGTGTTGCCGACCAGGTCGCAGCCCTGCACGACCACGCTGGATAGCCCGGCCCCGAGCGCGATCCCGAACGACTGAAGCGGGAAGTCGGAGTCCGGCGCCGAGCGCACTCCGACGATCCGGATCCGGCTCGCGTTGTTCGCGCGAATCCCCGCACCATGGTTGCCGATGCATGCGCCGCCGACGATCCCGATCTGGGTCCCGCCCTGGATCCAGATGCCGTTGGCGGTGTTACCGATGCAGATGCAGTTCACGCACTCGATGCCCGTGCTCGGGCTCAGCGGGCTGCCGTCGCCCTGGATCACGATGCCCGAGGCCGCGGCCTGCTGCGTTGCGGCCCAGCACTCCTCGAGGTGCATGCGGTGGCCATTCTTTATCACCCACGCGCCGATCGTCGCCGGGCTTCCGCCGCTGCCGCCGTCGGCGGCGGTGCGCGAGAAGAATCCGTGGCGCGGCGGCGCATTCCCCGCGATCCCGGGGTTCGAGCTCTGGATCGCGATCGGGGTCTCTCCCTGGGTGACGATCAGGTTGCTGGTGTACAGCCCGTCGCAGCCGGAGTCCATCTGCAGTCCGACGCTCCCGGCGCTATACCCATTCATGTAGACGCCGGAGTCACTGATGAATGTATCGATGGCGTTGAACAGCGCGATCCCCTGGTTGGTGATCACGTTCAGGTGGCAGTCGCGGATCACCGCGTTGTGGACCTGCGATGGCAGCGCCGGCTCGAGTCCGATGCCGTACCCCATGCCCTGCATGTAGACCTGGTCGATGGTGAGAAACGACGTGCTCGCTGCCGAGTAGATGCCCCAGAAGTTCGGGCTGACCCCTGACTTCATCTGGATCGTCAGATCGCGGATCGTGACGTTGGACACCGCGCCCACCGTGATGAGCGCGTTGCTGGTCGATTCCTTCGCGAGGATCGACGACTTGCCGGCGCCTCGCAGCGTGACGTTGTGCTGGGTGATCTGGAGGTTGTCGGCGCAGTACGTGCCGGGTGGGAAGTACACCTCGGCGCCGAGCCGCCCGGCGCTGGCGGTGCTCTGGGCCAGGGTCAGCGCACGGTTGATCGCCGCGGTATCGGAGGTCGCCCCATCTCCCCTGGCGCCGAAGTAGCGGACGCTGATCGGCCCGTCATGGAGCCGCTGCCAGTACCCCGTCGTCGCAGGCTGGGTGGTCGGTGCCACGATCGTGCCGTCGAAGCCCGGCGTGCTCGAGGTCGGCGCCGGCCCGGTCACCCAGACGAACACGCCGCCGCCGCCGTCGCCTGCCGCCCAGTAGCCTTCGACGATGACCGCCTGGCAATTCGAGCTGTTCAGCGCCTTGAGGCCGGCTGTTCCGTTGATGGTATCCGCCCACCGGATGCTGGTGCCGGTCAGCTCCTGCACGCCCTGACCGGTATGGGCATCGTCGTCCGAGGCCGCGCACCCCGCGAGCGCGACGGCCCCGAGCCCGCCGAGGATCGTGCCGGTGAGATCACGACGCGACAGCACGCCCGCCTCCGCGTTGCCGTCTGCCTCCGGCGGTGCGGCGCCACGGTCGGGACCGCGCCGCGATTGAAAGGCCGCTCGAACTCGATACATCCATGGACTCGTCATGACCAATCCTGCTCCTCAATATGCTGCCGGGCCCGGATCCGCAATGGCGGCGGGCCTCACATCTTCAAATCTTCAGCAGCGAATCGACAGCACTCTATACGCGCACGCCGCAGGCGCAATCCTCGCCGTTTGGCAATCTTCTCCGCGGCTGGCCAGCACTGCTTTGCCGGGGCGGATTCTTCGAGACCAGAACCCCGATATGCGTCGGCTCGCTCGACGAGCGGGCTCCTCGATTGCCGCGCTCGTGGTCCGCCGCCGCGACGCGAGACCCGGATGGTCATCGGGCCGATGGATCCTCTCGAGCTCCGAGATCGACGCCGCGGGCGTGTACCGATACGGGTGTTCCGATCGAGTGCCCGTGTTCGAACCGGGCGCGCGCCGCGACGGGGTAACGAGCGACTGGTGCGCCGGGACACCCCCGGCGTTTCGATGTTCCGGTTCTGGCGACCTCCCGGTGTGCGGCGGAGGCGCCGCCGACGCCGCGGGCGTTTCGTGCAGCGGCCCTGCGGTCGCCCCACCCTCTTGACACTCGCGCCGGGGACGGACGATGATCCGAGCCGCGTTCAAGGCCCAGCACAACATGGCAAACAGGGAGCGATGCCTTGCCGACACGGGCCCGGCCCGCCGCCGGCAGCACGCGCCCGGGGCCGCCGAGCACCCCTTCTCCGCGCGGGAGCCGCCTTGAAAGAGATCTTCATCGGGAGCAGCAAGGAGGCACTCGACCAGGCCACGCAGGTGGTGGCCGTGCTGGCGGAGGTCCCCGGCGTGAAGCCGCTGCTGTGGACCGATTGCTTCAAGCTCGGTGACATCACGTTTCTGGCCATCGAGAACATCGCGCGCCGGGTGGCGGGCGCTGTGTTTCTGGCGACACCCGATGACGACTCGGTGATTCGCGACCAGCGGGTGCGGATACCCCGCGCCAATGTGCTGTTCGAGTACGGCTATCTCACGGCGATGCTGACGCGGAGCCGGGTGGCGTTGTGCCGGTATGCCACCGCCGAGCTGCCGTCGGATTTCGCCGGCGTGACCTACGTTCCCATGGGCACGTTCGAGCCCACCCGGGCGCTCAGCGACGATGTGCGCGCCAAGCTGCGCGCGTGGGTGACCGAGCTTCCTGCGGTTCAGGTCGGGGTCTCGCCGACCTGCCAGATGCACGGCTATTCCGGTGCCTGGCACACCGAGATGGTGTACGAGGTGTATCGTCGCATCGCCATCCAGAGCCCGGACTACGTCGCGCTCGGTGGCCGGATGGAGCTGCAGATCTCGCCCGACGGTAGCAGCGGCATCGGCATCCTCTACGGCACCCTGCAGATCCAGATCGGCGCCTGCTACGCCGAGTTCGAGCTGTGCGATCGCGTGGTCGACGCCCGGGTGCTCGGCGACGGCAGCATGCGGCTGCGCAACGTGGTCCAGGCTCGCCAGCTCATCAAGCTCGACGGGACGCCGCCCCAGCGCGACGGCTTCGAACCCGAGTTTCGCGGCGCGCGCGAGATCGACGTGGTGATCCAGTGCCCTCCCGATGAACCGGGTATCCTGCGCGGCCGGTTCACCAGCGAGGTCGGCGGCAACATCTACTCGAAGGCCATCGGCAAGTGGTACCGGTGAGGGCCGAGCCGCTGTCCCGGCTCGAGCACCGCTGGTGATCATGGAGAAGAATTGATGGGCAAGGCGCGGCTCGAAATGTTCAGCGATGGCCTGCTCGCCATCATCATCACGATCATGGTGCTCGAGCTCAAGGTGCCCGAGACCGCGAGCCTGTCCGCGTTGCGCCCGCTGTGCCCCAAGCTGTTCGCGTACGTCATCAGCTTCGTCTATCTCGGGATCTACTGGAACAACCACCACCACCTGCTCCACACCGTCAAGCAGATCGACGGCTGGGTCATGTGGGCGAACATGCACCTCCTGTTCTGGCTGTCGCTCGTGCCGTTCACGACCGGCTGGATCGGCGAGACCGAGGCCGCGCTGTGGCCGACCGTCGCGTACGGCGCGATACTGTTCATGTCGGGCATCGCATGGCTGCTCCTGCAACAAGCGATCGTCCACATCGACGGCGGCACGGCCTCGCAGCTCGCGCGCGCGATCGGCAGCGACACCAAGGGCAAGCTGTCTTGCCTCGGGTATGCCGCGGCGATCGCGCTGTCATTCGTCGATCCGCGGATCTCGATCGGGATCTATGTCGCGATCGCGATCGTGTGGCTCATCCCGGACCGCCGCATCAAGCGCGTGGTCGAGCACGGATAGGATGCACCCACCAGCGGCTGGTCTGACGTCAGGTCGACGCTCGCCTGCGCCGGATCTCCGCCCTCATGACAGCCGACCGGACCGAGCGACGCCTGCCCTGTAGTGCACGAGCTCGACGTTCATCCCGATCGCTGCGTCACCATCGGGATCGTTGAGGTAGAGCTGCCGACCGATCGGTCCATCGACTGCCCAGTAGGCGATGCCCTCGGTGTCGAGGCGGCGGATGATGTCGTCGAGATTCGTGACGGCGAGCCCGATGTGCATGAACCGCGGCGGACCCGACGCAGTCGTGTGCGTGCCGTACTCGCCCCAGTCGGCTCTTGAGAGCGACAGGTATCCGTCGCTGCTGCTGAGATGAACCCAGTGAGCGTCGTCCAACCAGTTCCTGGTCATCTCGAGCGGCTCGCTGTTGTGGTCGCCTGCCCAGCTGGGTGACAGGCCAATGTCTCGGTAGAACCGCGCCGTTGCGGCGAGGTCGGCGCAGTTGAGCCGGACGTGATCCAGAGCGGCGGTGCTCTCTGGCGCTCCAGCTGTGGCGGAGGCGGCAACACGGACGCCGTCTGGATCAGCCGAAGCTCGGACACCGCCGATCGCGTTCCACCCGATCGACACCGGCGACTGATCCGACGTGTAGACGAGCTGCCCGTTTGCGCATCGAAGCCGACCGGCCCCATCCTCCAGGACCGCCTCGACGCCGAGCACCCATGCCATGAACGCCGCTGACTCGGCGGGAGCTTTCACACCCCGCCGGATCTCGGCCAGTCCGTGCAGGACGACACCGCTCGACGCCTTCGTGGTCGCCACGTTGATGTGACACCATGACGCGCCGAGAAGGTAAAGCAAGACATCACTCCTTGTCGGAACCGACCCGCGAGGACCACCGCCGCGGTCGCAGCGCCGGCGGTGCCCTACTGCATGTGGTACGTCGCGCTGAGATAGCCGAAGATTCCCGGCACGTCGTAGGTGGCGCCTTCGAACCCGTTCAGCGAGCAGCTGTAGCAGCTGGGTGGATCGCGGTCGAGGACGTTGTTCACGCCGGCCGTGACCGTGAGCCGACGATCGAACTCCGGCGACCACACCACCTGAACGTCGTTGTACACGGTGATGCCGAGCTTGTTGGTCGACTTCGTATCATCCGGATTCGGGTTCGAGCACGTGCCTGGAAACTGAGACAATCCCGGGCACTGCTCTTTCACCGAATGGATATAGCGAGTGATCAGCGTGACGTCGAATGCCTTGTAGAGCCACGATAGCGTCAGGTTGGATTTCACCCGGGGGAATGCATGCGTCGGCGTTCCGGACACGATGCCCACCAGGTCGGTGGTCCGGGTCCCGGCCGCGCTCGGCGTCTTGGTCTGATAGGCGAGCAGGTAGCTCGACTGCGACGTGGCGCGGAGCCGGCCGAAGCTCTTGCGCGGCGTCCGGTAGCCCAGCGTCAGGTCGAGGCCGCGGACGTTGATCCCGCCGATGTTCTGCAGCACGTTGTCGAACGCCGAGATCGTGCCTTGCGAGCTGCGCATGATGCCCATGCAGGCCTTGTCGTCCGCGTTGATCACGCATTGATCGAGCTGCAGCTGGGTGTCGAGCGCCGAGATCGCGGAGTCGAGCCGGATGTCGTAGTACGCGAGCTCGAGATCGACGCTGTCGACCCACGGCTGGCCCTGCAGCCACGCCGGGCTGTACGCGAGGCTGAGGTTGACGCTGGTCGAGGTCTCCGGCTTGAGTGTGCGACTGCCGCCGGTGGTCACGCCGATCTGCGGGTTGGCCTGGACGTAGCTGCCGTTCGAGGGCACCCCGAGATCGATGCAGCGCTGGCGGACGGCCGGGGACACCCCGGACTTGTTGAAGTCGCTGCACGGGTCGGTGAGGATCGGATTGAACCGAGCCTGGCTGCCATACAGCTCTCCGATGCCGGGCGCGCGAAATCCGCTGCCGACGCTGCCGCGCAGCACCAGATCGTCGATCGGCTTCCACCGTGCACTCGCCTTGCCGGTGAACTCTGGCGGCAGGAATGAATAGTCCGACACCCGGCCCGCGATGTTGACGTCGAGCAACTGGGCCCCGGTGACGCCGGCGACGAGCGGTGCGCGGAGCTCGGCGTAGGCTTCGTTGACCGAGTAGCGGCCGGAGGTGGGCAGCGACACGGCACCGGCGCCGTCGCCGGCTGCGATGACCGCGTCGGGTTCGTAGAACCCGCTCAGCCGGCGATGCTCCACGCCCACGGCCGCCGCGGCCCAGCCGGCCGGCAGCTTCACGAGGTTGCCCGCGAGGTTGGCGACGGAATCGATCACGGTCTGCTCCGAAACATCGTGTTCGGTGAACGTGGTGTAGGCGAGCATCTCCGGCGTCAACGTCCCGCGTCCGTCGGCGCCCTGGCCACCGAACAGGTCGAAGGGCACGCAGCTGGGATCACCTGGGTTCGCTGCCGTCCCGCAATGGTAGCGGCCATCGCTGCCCATGTACGCCGGGCCGAGCGCCTGCTGGAGCTTGGCCGAGTTGAACGCGTTGTTGCGGCGCTGCTCGGCGCGGTTGAGGCCGTAGGCCATGGTCGCGTCCCAGGTGAAGCGCTGACCGCCGAGCTCGAAATGGCCATCGAGCCCGCCGGACGTGTAGAACGTGTGGACGTTCTGCTCGAACGTGCGGGGTCCGGCCTCGACCGGGCGACGGTCGATCTGGTATCCGGTGTCGACCACGGGATCGAACGTGAACCCGAACGGATTGTACGGGTTGGTCACGTCGACCGCGACGCGGTCCAGGCGGCCATTGGTGTGGGCGCCCGGGCCGATGGTCAGCGGCTCGGGCGCGGCCTGGTTGACCGACGCGCGGTTATTGAACGAGGCCTTGCCGCGGACGTTGATCTCCGGCGATAGCTTGTAGGTCAGTGCGCTGAAGATGTTGACGCGCTGCGACGGCGTCTCGGCATAGTTGTAGGGCTGGAAGTTGAAGCGATCATCGTTCGTGAACGTGTGGAACTTGCCCGGGGTGCCGTCCTCGAGCCCGAGGTCGTGCTTGGTGCCGTCGGGATCGTAGTAGATCACCCGGCCCTGCGGAGACGTCCCGGAGCAGTTGTTGGTGCACCGTCCCACGCCCGGGACCGGAAACCTGGAGATCGATCGGTCGCCCGATGCGACCGCGCGCTGATCGACGAGTGACCCGCCGACCACCGTCGACAGCTTGCCGGTCGTGCCGCCCCATGCGAGGTCATACTTCTGGACCAAGCCGTCGCCTTGCTGGAACCCACCGGTATAGGCCGAGGCAGTCACCCCGGTGATCTCCTTGCGCGTGATGATGTTGATGACGCCGGCGATCGCATCGGATCCGTAGAGCGGCGATGCGCCGTCCTCGAGGACCTCGATGCGCTCGATGACCCCGAGCGGGATCGTGTTGAGGTCGGTCGATGCCGGGACGCCGCTGGCCGACGAGCCGTTGACCCAGCGCACGCCGTCCACCAGGATCAGCACGCGCTTGGAGCCGAGAAAGCGCAGGTCGGCTTCGACGGCGCCGGCGCCGATGCCGCCGCCGTCGGGCGGAAATCCGAAATTGCCGCTCGAGTTGTACTTGCCGTTGATCGCGCCGCCCGAGACCGGCAGTTGCTGCAGGATATCGCCGACCGATGTCAGCCCGGTGCGCTCGATGTCCTCGCGCGACATCATCAACACCGGCGCTTGCTTGCCCAGCGGATCACCGATGCGCGATCCGGTCACCACGATGACCTCGGCTCCTGCCGGTGACGTGTCATCGGGAGTTCCCTCCGCGCCGGGTGTGGCGGGTGGGCTCGCCGGGGCTTCGAGGGCCGCGGCCGGGGGTCCATCGGGAGCGGGGGCGGGCGCATCCGGCGCGATGCCCGGGGAAGGTGGCGGCGGTGCCGGCGGGAGTGGCGGCGGCTCATCCGGTGGCGCCGATGGTGTCTGCGGCGGTGGCGCCGGTGGTGGCTGCGGCGGTGGCGTTGCCTGGGCGATCCGGCGTGGACCTGGCCGCATCCGGAGCGTGGGCTCCGCGCTCGCCGTTCCACCGGCGGTGACCAGCAGCGCCGTCAGCCCCGTGAATGTTCGATAGTTGAACGAATTGCGAAGCTTCATCCGTGCACCTCGTGAGGTGCTTTTACTATGGTGTTGGCGACAAATGGAACATCGCACACGCGAGCTACCCAGATCGCTATTGCATCGAAATATCATGGCAATCGTGCTCACGCGTAAAATGCGCAATGCTGGTTGCGCGAGTCGGGGCGAGTACGCGCAGGTACGACGTGCGCGGCAGCGATCTCGTGCTGCGCCACGCGCTCACGCTTGCCACCGACGGTTCACGAGCCAGATCACCGTTCGGTAGGTGCCACTCGCATGGAGCGAATCACAGGTCAACGGCAATCAGAACAACAACTCGGCGCGGTCAATGTGTTCCAGTGAACCGGTCAGACTTGGGCGCAGCAGCTCTACCTGACAGCGTCGAGTACCCAGCAGGACGCGGCATCCGGATCCTCGATCTCGCTGTCCGCTGATCACCGGACCGATACGTCGTCGATGCGGAACGTCGTGACGAGCGAGACGTCGGTGGCCGCGCGGAAGCGGAGGACGACGGTCTGGCCGGCGAAGCCGAGGAGATCGAAGGGCCCGCGCCGGAGGTAGGCGCCGGCGGCGCCCTCGTCGAGGTTGCTGTAGCTCGCCAGGGTCGCCCGCACCGCACCGTCGGTGCCCAGCACCTCGACGAACAGCCGGTCGTACGCCGTGGTGATCGTCGTCTCCTCGGACGTCACATTCAACCAGAAGCTCAGGTCGGCGGTGCGCGCGTCGCCGGGGATGGTGATGGGCTGGGAGACGCTGCCGCTGGCGCTGTCGGCGAGCCCGAGCGCGCCGTAGGCCGTCCCGGCGCGCGGGAAGCCCCCGGTCGATCGCAGCGCGCTCCCCGAGAACGTCCACGCGGCGGCGCCGTCCTCGAAGCCGCCGTCCGCGACGCGCTCGGCAGGCGGCGACAGCACGGTGAGGGTCACGGGCACGCTCACCGCCGCGTCGACGGCATCGGGCGCGTTCACCCTGACGACGCCGGAGTACCGGCCGGGTGCCAGGCCGGCGCTGTTCACCGAGACGGTCAGCGATGCGGGCGCGGTCCCCGATCCGGACGACAGCGTCAGCCAGGGCGCGTCGGCGGCGGCGCTGAAGTCGAGGACACCGGTCCCGGTGTTGTGGATGCTCAGGGGCTGGCTGGTCGGGCTGGCACCGCCGGCGATCCCCAAGAACGACAGGGCAGCGGGGCTCGGTCCGACGCGCGGGATGGCCGGCGTCCCGTCGCTGGCGTTGTACACGATCAGGGCGAAGTCCTGATCGGTGGGATCGCCGTTTCCGGGCACGCCGTCGCCGGCGAGGTTGGTGGCGCGCACGGTGATGGTGATCTCGCCCGTGGTCCCGGCGGGCAGGAAGACCGACTCGACGTTGTTCTGGGTGTCGGTGGCGCCGCCGGGCGCGGACGCCGCGCCGCTGAACACGTTGCCGAGATAGGTGACGCCGCCGACGGTGACCTCGAGATCGAGGTTGTTCACCCAGGGCGAGCCTGCGGTCGTTCCGGGCGCGTCGCTCCAGGCCAGCGTGACCCGGAACGGCAGGGCGGCGCTGGCGACCGAGCCGGACAGGGTGAAGGTCTGTCCGGTGGCGCCGAGGATCGTGGTCTGGTCGACGAGCAGGCGCGGCGTCGCGTCGAAGGCGCGACCCAGGTCCATCCGCCCCATGCCCTGGTTGTTCGAGGGCAAGGTGTCGCCGGCGCCGGTGCCGATCATGTAGGCGGCGCTGTTCATGAGCGACCCCTTGACCATCGCCGGGCTGGGAGCGAGCCGGCCCTTGTTGAGGAAGTCCTGATAGACGAGGGCTGCGCCGCCCGCGACCGCCGGACAGCTGTGCGAGGTCCCGCTCGACCAGCCGTAGAGCGTCTGCCCGACCGGGAAGTACTGGGTGCAGACCGAGCTGCCGAGATAGTGAGATTGCGGAATGCCGGCCTGGATATGCGTTCCCGGCGCCATGAGGTCGGGCTTGACGCGACCGTCGTCTCCGAAAAATCCGACCGGCCCCCGCGAGGAGAAGTCGATGACGTCGTTGGCGCTGTCGGCTCCCTCCCCGCCGATCCCGCAACCGTCCGAGCCCGCCGGCCGGTCGTTCTCGCTGGCGCCGACGGTGATGACGTTCTTGGCCGTCCCCGGGCTGGACACGCTGCTTGACTGCGGACCGGAGTTGCCGGCGGCGAACACGACGATCATCGGCTGCATCCCCGGCACGCCGACCTGGGCGTCCCGGACGACCTGATCGTAGGCCTGCGAGAACGCGTCGTAGCCCAGGCTGCCGGGGAAGCCCCAGGAGTTGCTCGAGATGCGCGCGCCCGCGGCATAGGCGTCGTCCTCCCACCGGACCACGGCTGCGCCGCCGAAGCCGAAGATGGCGGTCGCTCCGACGCGCGCGAACGGGGCGATGCCAAGGCCGTGGTGGAAGCCGCGCGCATCTTCCATGGGAAAACCGGTGCTCGCGTTGAAGCCGGCCACGATGTGCGCGTTGAGGAAGCCGTGGCCAGCCTGCGTGCTGCCCTGCTCGGTGACGTCGTGGGCGAAGGCGACCCGGTCGTCCGGCAGGTCGGGGTGTCCGGTCAGGCTGGCCGCGTCATCGACCACGTTGACGGCGAAGCTGCCGAACTGGCTGCGGTTGAAGCCCTTGCCGGCGAGGAAGTCGAGGTAGCCCGGTCCCGCGACGTGGTCGCCCTCGAGGTTGCCGGCGAGGATCTGGCCCTGGACCTCGTCGAGGCGCACGCGCGGCAGCCGCTGCTCGATGTGGAACACGTACTCGCGCGCGGCGAGCTCGGGCAGGCGCGCGCGGTCGATGGTCAGCTCGACGTCGCGGAGGCCCAGGACCGCCTGCTCCCGCCCCGCGACGATCGCCAGCGAACGGAGGTCGGCGAGATCGGCGCCGATCGTGGGCCCGTCGACGACCTGGACGGTGACCTCGACGGTTCCGCCCGCGCCGCTCGCCAGCACGGAATGGAGCGACCGGGACAGGCGGTAGGCGGGATGGAAGTCGCCGGCGTACTGGACGTAGTCGTGGCGGTCGATGAGGCGCGTGATCTGGGTGGTGGCCCTCCCGCGGGCGCGCACGACGTAGGCGTCCTCCGGGATATAGGAGATGATCTCGAGACCCTCCGCGGTCAGCTCGGCGAGCCATTCGTCGCGGACCGGTCCGACGAGCTGGATCAGGTAGAGGCCGTCGCCGACCGGGCGGCCCTCGGCCCGCGCGCGGACCAGCTCGTCGCGGCGCAGGGCGGGCTCGAGCCGCGACTCGACGTCCTGGGGCCGCCGGGTGTCGAGCGGTCGGCCCTCGAGGTCCACGCGGTTCAGGTCGTCGCGGTCCGAGAGGCCGAGCTGTTCCAGGCCGGCGGCGCCGCCCGCCGCGCGCTCGTCGATCAACAGCAGCCGGAACGAGCCGTAGTCGATCTCTCCCAGGACGACGCCCCGGTCGTACGCGGCGTCGGCCCGGTCGGTGGCGTGCGCGCCGACGATGACCTTTGCCACCCCGGGCTTGCGCGCACGTTCGGCGGCGGTTCCGTCCGGAACGGCGTCCGCCGCGCACGCGGCCAGGCCCGACGCCCCGACGAGGGCCAAGAGGACGGACAACAGGTAGAACCGCACATCGTCACGCCACGCTCGCGACTGCATCGCCTTCACCCCCACTGGCTCCTGCCCCGGCACTCTACTTCGTTTCGCCCGCGTGGGCACCTGAGGGCCGCTGCGATCGCCGCCGCGCCCCTGCTTGCGCGGCGGCGTCGGATTGGCGAAGATTGCGTCTCGCCGTCAGGTGAGGGGGGATCCGGTCGCATGAGCCCGCGGGTGTGTCATCGGCTTGCTGTGTTTGTGGGGCTGATCGTTTCGGCGTGCGCTGGCCAGGAGTCGGCACTCCCCGGCGTCGACGCTTCGCCTGATTCAACTCCGGACGCGACGGCTCCGCTGCCCGACGCCGCACCGCCCGACGCCGTGCCGCCGGATGCTGCGCCGTTCTGTGGGGATGGCGTGCGCCGGGAGGGAGAGGAGTGCGACCGTCAAGACTTCGGGGGGCGGACCTGCGTGGAGGAGGGATACTACGGGGGCCAGCTCGCCTGCCGGGCCGAGTGCAAGGTCGACGCGAGCGGCTGCGCTGGACGGTGCGGGGACGGCCAGATCAACGGCCCCGAGCGGTGCGACGACGCGGTGCCCCTGACCGGGACCTGCCGATCGCGCGGGTTCCTCACCGGCACACCCGCGTGCGCGGCCGGCTGCATCTTCCTGGGCTGCCAGAACGTGTCGTTCAGTCGCGACGACATCGCCCTCTGGGGCCGCGATGAAACCAGCCAGCTCGGCGCCTCCCTGGCATTTGCCGGAGACGTCGACGGCGATGGCCGCGCAGACCTGCTCGCGACGGCGCCGGGAGAGGCGCGCGTGCTCGGCAAGAAAGGAGCGGTCTACCTCGTTCCAGGCTCGTCGGACGGGCGCGCGACCATCAACGACGCCGCCCGCTTCGTCGACGACGGCTGGGAGGAGCTCGGTTCCCTGGTGCTCCAGGTCGCACCCGCGCGCGACCTCGACGGCGATGGCCGCTCGGACTTCCTCATCGTCGCGCAGACCGACTCCGGAGTCCTCGATGTCTACCTGGTCTACGGGCGGCCGGAGCCATTCACCGGGACGCTGAAGCTCGCCGATCTGGTCGAGAGCGGCGCGGCCGCGCGGTTCTCGACGGCGCTCGCGTCGGCGCGGCTCGGCCGGCGCGTGGCGCTCGGCGTTCCGGATGTGACCGGTGACGGACGAGATGACCTCCTCCTCGCGGTCCCCGGCTACGGGGGCGGCCTGGGAGCAACGTACGTGATCCCGGGCGACGCCGTCCGCTATTCCGGGACGCTCGTGCTGCCGGCGCCGGTGGCTCCGCTGCCGCTTCCGGTGCACGCCGCGATCGTCGGCTCGGCCGCCGATGACTTCCTGGGCAGCGACCTCGCCGCCGGTGACCTCGACGGGGACGGGGTGGCCGATCTGTTCGCGACCCGCGGCGGGGACGTCCAGGTGTTCTACGGCCCGATCGAAGGCGTGCTCTCGCCGGCGGATGCTGCGGCCCACACGGACCTCGGCAGCGTCACGTCGCTGGCGGTGGCGGACCTCGACGGCGACCAGGACGCCGAGCTGGTCGTCACGACGAGCGGCGGAGGCTACCTGTTTCGCGGCGGACCGTCGCGTCGCGAAGGACCGCTGTTGTCGAGCGGCGCCGATCTACAGCTCGGCACGAGGAGCAGCTCCGAGGTGGTGGTGGGCGGCGACGTCGACGGGGACGGTCATCGCGAGCTGGTCTTCACCGAGGTCTCGTTCTTCGCGTTCGTGGGGATCATGGCCGGACCGTTCGCGCAGACCGGCTTCCTCTCGGTCGACGATGACTCCTTGCGCTGGCGACTGGACCCCTTCCGTGACTCGCTGGAGGATCCGATCCGCGTCTCCCTGGGAGACTTCAACGGAGATGGCTACGACGATGTTGCGGTCGCAGTGGTGGTAGGAGCGTTCGGTGACGACCACGGCGTGGTCCAGATCGTCCACGGCGCGACGCCCGCCGTCCCGTGAACGCGGTCAGGGACCGGCGCGCCGCGCGCCATGGACGAGGAGGACCTGACCGGGAGCGCCGTTGAAGCTGGGGAACCCCACCGCGATGTCGGCGAAGCCGTCTCCGTTGAAATCGCCCAGCGAGATCTCCTTGGCGAATCCTGGATCGAACCCGACGTCTCCGCCGATCCAGGGTACGTCGTCGGCGAGAAACATGCTCTCGCGGACCGGGCCGCGGACCAGGCGCGCCCGCCCCTGGACCCCGCCGAGGACCCCGGCGAAGCGGTCGCCGACGACGAGATCGGGATGTCCGTCTCGGTCCACATCGCCACCGCTGCCGATGGTGGCGCTGCCGCCGTCTCCGACATGCGAGACGGTCACGGTGCGGGGCGCGTCGGCGAGGCCGAAGACGCCGTGCAGGCGGACGGGCCCGCCGGGGAAGATGCGTACCGCCGACTGCCCCTGCAGGAAGGAAGTCTGTTCCTCGATGAGGAGGTCGGCGTAGGAGTCCCCGTCCACGTCCGCCATCGCCAGCGAGATCCCCAGGCTGTTGGCGGTACCGAAGATGACCGCGCTGGCGTCCGCGGGCGTGAGGACGCCCTGGAACGGCCCATAGAACACGAAGTACTGGTCGGTCTGCGCGCCGAGAATCACCAGGTCGGAGACGCCGTCGCCGTCGAGATCGCCGCCGGCGACCAGGCGGCCCAGGAGCTGGCTCCGCAACGGATCGAAGAACACCGCCGCCACCGGCCCTTCGGGAAGCGGCGGGAACGGCGGCGGCAAGGTGACGGTGGCTCCGGAGAACCGGTTCGCTTGCCCGCGGACCAGGTACACGGCGCCACGAGTGTTCTCGCTTGCCCAGTGCCCGATCACCAGGTCCGGTCGCCCGTCGCCGGTGGCGTCCGGGACCACCGCGATGTTCCGGAACGGCCCCGAGAGGAACGTGGAATGGGTAGGGGTCTTGAAGATCGCGGCACGCCCGGCGTCGCCGGTGAGCGAGCGGAGGTCGACGTCGCCGGTGAGCCGCTCGCCGCCGAACACGAGATAGGTCGTCTCGCCCGAGCCGATCGCGACGACGAGATCGGCGAATCCGTCGCCATCGACGTCCCCGGCCGCGGTGACCGTCAGGCCGGTGCTGAGTTCGAACCCCTGCCAGGCGTCGTCCACGAAGCGGGCGCTGTCACCGAGGTTCGGGTTTGCGGCGGCGGACCCATAGACCAGGTAGGCGGCGCCGACCCGGGCCCCGGGACGCGCCTCGTTCGAGGCCGAGATCGCGAGGTCCTGGAAGCCGTCGCCGTCGAAATCGCCGACGAAGGCGACGGAATCGCCGAAATGGCTGTCCGGGCCGTTGCCATGGAACACGACGTCGACGTCGTCGAGCGTCACACCGTCGATGCAGCCCGCCGGCACGCACCCGGCGGCACAGCCGGGCACGCCGCCCAGGAATCCCTGCATCCGGCAGCTCTCGGTGACCGCAAGCGCCACATCGCACGTCTCCGGCCCGTTCACCATCCCGTCTCCGCACGAGCCGCTGCAGCCGCTGCCATCGAGCGTGCACGTCGCGGTGCAGCGGAGCGTCCCCTGGTAGAAGCCCTGGGTCAGGCACGTCCGTCCGGCGAGCACCTCTCCGTCGCACGCCTCCTCGCGCTCGACCAGGCCGTCGCCGCAGACCACGGCGTGGGCATCCGGGGTCGGGGCATCCGGGACCTCCGCGGCGTCGAGCGGCGTCGCGGCGTCGAACGGCGCCGCGGCGTCGAACATCGCCGTCGGCGCGTCGGCGCCGGCATCCGCGCCCGGGGACCTGGCGGGATTGCCGCATCCCAGGAGCAGGCCGGTCGTACACCAGAGCAGTTTCCGTCGCATGGTCATGACCCTCACCGGAAGAGGTAGGCGGCGCCCGCGTTGAACAGCGAGTTGTCCGAATCGCTGCCGGCGAAGCCGCTGTCCTCGGCGGGCGCGCCGACGGCGATGGTGTCAGGGCCGATCGCGACCCGGCTGCCGAACAGGTCGCCGGCGTCGGAGTTGGCGGACTTGGCGTATGCCTCCTGGAACCAGGTCGATCGAAGCCGGAAGACGTAGACCGCGCCGCTGTCCAGCTTGGTCTCGTCGTCTGGTCCTGGAGCCCCGGGATCAACCCCTCGGGCGCCGCTGTCCTCGAACCGGGCGCCGACCACCACGGTGTCGCGCCAGACGGCCACGCTCGCGCCGAAGCCGTCGCCGGTGCCTGTGTTGGATGCCTTGAGATAGGCCTGCTGCGCCCATGCGCCGCCCGTTCGGTGGAAGACATAGGCGGCGCCGCTGTCCGCCATCGAGTTGTCGCCCGGGCCGGGAGCGATCCCGTCGACGCCGGTCGCCGCGCTGTCCTCGCCCGAGGCGCCCACCACCACCGTGTCGCCCGACAGCGCGACGCTGTCGCCGAACGAATCGAACGCTCCGGTGTTCGACGCCTTGACGTACGCTTCCTGCGCCCAGTTCGTGCCCGATCGGTGGAACACGTAGACCGCGCCGGCCGAGGCCATCGAGTCGTCGTCCTGGCCCGGCGCGGATCCGTTCACGCCCGTGGCCGCGCTGTCCTCGCCTGTGGCGCTGACAGCGATGGTGTCTCCCGAGATCGCGACGCTGTGGCCGAAACCGTCGCCCGTGCCGGTGTTGGATGCCTTCAGGTACGCTTCCTGCGTCCACGAGGTCCCGGACCGGCGAAAGACGTACGCCGCGCCGCTCGCGGGTCGCGAATTGTCCTCGGGCCCCGGCGAGGTGCCGTTCACGCCGGTCGCCGCGCTGGCCTCGCTGCCTGCGCCGACGACGATGGTGTTCCCATCGATGGCGACCGATCGGCCAAAACCGTCGGACGATCCGGCGTTCGCCGCCTTGATCGCCGCCTCGAGGGCCCAGCCGGCAAACCCCCGCCGGTAGACGAACGCCGTCCCGCTCCCGGAGACGATGCGATCGCTGCGGGGCGCGCCGATGACGAGGGTATCGCCGGAGACCGCGACGCTCGCGCCGAAGTCGTCATCCCTGCCGTCGGGGGGCGTGAGGAACCGTTCGCGAGCCCACGTCGCTCCTGTCCTCCGGAAGACGGTGACGCTGTCGCCTCCGAGCAGGGAGGCGGCGGCGACGACGAGCGTGTCGCTCGACACCGCCACTTGCGAGCCGAAGCTATCGAACCGCCGTAGCAGTGGCGACTTCGCGTAGACCGGTTGCGCGAGGGGCCGGGCCCCTCGCCGGAACGTGAGCTGAAACGACAGCGAGACACCGGCTGCACCGACCTGGAGGTGGGTGGTCACCGGGCCGTCGCCGAGCGGGATCGATGTCCACGATCCGAGCGGGAGGGACGAGCCCTCCAGCTGGACCTCCAGAGCGTCGGCCCCCACGACGCGGAGGAGCTGCTCATCGGTCAAGAACGAGTAGGCGACGTCGTAGGACCGCGTCATCGGATCGAAGCGGAAGCCGTCGGGGTCGGACAGCTCGATCTGCAGCGCGGGACCGACGCAGGCGATCTGCACCGGCGGCGTGCCTTGCCAGGCTCTGCCGCGCTGGTTGTGGACGGTGCAGGTGTGGAGCGCGGGGCTGGAATCGACCGTCGCCACGAACGGAGTCCCCTCGGGCAGCTCGACCGGGAAGGCGAAGACGCCGTTCGCGCCGAGGGTCACCAGCTGATCGCCGGCCTCGGCCCCCTGCAGGCGCACCGTGAGGGAGGCGCCGTCCCAGATCCCCGCGAGCTCACCGGTGACGGAGATCCGGACGATCGGGCCATCGATCGGACCGTCGGCGATGCCAGCGTCTGCCGCACCGGCGTCAACCGGACCGGCGTCGGGTTCGCGGCCGTCCGACCCGTCCGGGATTCCGGCGTCGGGGATGGCAGCATCCGGCACCTCGCTGACATGCGCGTCCGCGAGCGCCGCATCGAGCGCGGGCAACCCCCCATCGCCGGTCGCGGCCGCGCCGCCACCCGAGCACGCGGCCGCCACCGCAAGCGCCCAGAGTGCCGCCGATCTGCTCCTCGAGATTCCCACCCCCCCGTGCATCACCCGCCGAATCTCGCACGCCGGCGCGCTCGACTCAAGGCGATCGCACCTGCCTGCACCGCAGCGTCCAGGCCGGAGCGCAACCGATCAGCTGGGTGTCACTGGCGTGTGAGCTGCAGCGCGACCGGGCGTGCACGAAGACCGTGCCGGCAGTTGTCGACATCGTGCTCAGCTCACGGCTCCTCAAGGGAATCTGAGTCTCCGAGTCGCTCTGGTTTCACCCGCGCTCACGTCCGGAGTCGATGTCCATGCCAAGCACGATCAGAATCGGAATCAGCCTGTCGCTCACTGGCGGACTTGGCGCCAATGGCAGGAGCGCTCATCTCGCCCACCGGCAACTACCAACGACTCCTCGACGTAGAAAAACTCGACCTCGTCGTCGGTGGCCACGGAAACAACTCGATGACATCGGCGATGCCTCTCGCCATGAAGCGAGGCCGGTATTGACCGCGCCGATCGCCCCGAGCCGGCTCACTCCATCCGCCGGGCACGGCACAGGCCGAGCCTGGAGCGGAGTGGCGCCGCGCCGCGTCAGCCCCGCGGCCTGCGCCCCGGCGTGGTCCTCCGGCTCGTCCGGGCCGCGTTCATCGGAGCGGCGGAGGAGCCGCGCACCACCAGGCGGGTGGGCAGCACGCGGGAGGTGGTCTTCCGGCCCGCGAGCTGATCGAGAAGCAAGCGCGCCGCCGCCCGTCCCTTCTCCGCGTGGGGCTGGTGCACGGTGGTCAGGGGCGGCGTGGTGCGGGCCGCCTCGGGGATGTCGTCGTAGCCGACGATGGAGAGCGCCTGCGGAACGGGAACTTTGAGCTCCCGCGCCGCGGCCAGGGCACCGAGCGCCAGCTGGTCGCTCAGGCAGACCAGCGCCGTGGGCGCGCTCGTGCTCCCCAGGATGGCATGGGCGGCCTGGCGTCCCTGCTCGATGCTGTTCACGGAGGTGACGTACAGGCTCGCCACCTGCTGCCAGGGCAGGTTGTGCTTGCGGGCGGCGGCGGCGTAGCCCGCTAGCCGATCCCGGACCGCCAGGAAGGCGGCCAACCCCTCGTCGGGCTCGGCGAAGCCGATGGGGTATCCGGGCCGGAGCGGCATGGAGATGATCCCCAGCTTGCGGTGACCGAGCCGGAACAGGTGATCGGCCAGCGCGAAGGCGCCGCTCTCATCCTCGATGCCGACCGAGGGGAGCCCCGAGCCGGGCTCGCCGTCCACCAGGACCGCCGGCAGCTCGCGCTGCCCGACGTAGGCCACGCGGGGATCGTGCATCATCGGCGCGTAGAACACGAACCCATCCACGGCCGCGTTGCGGACCGGCTCCACCTCGTGGTCGGTATAGGTGGCGCCCGCGAGCAGGAGGCGAAAGTGGGCGTCCTGCGTCGCCTCGGCCACGCCTTGCAGGAACATCGAGAACGGCGGATCGATGAAGGCCCAGGACAGCGCGTCGGCGTAGACCACGCCCAGGGTCCCGGTGGTCTGCATGCGGAGGCCGCGCGCGGTGGGATCGGGGTGGTAGCCGAGCTTGTCGGCGCTCTCCAGGATCTTGGCGCGAAGCGTCGCGGAGAGTCGCTCGGGGTGGTGGTATGCGTTCGAGATGGTTGCGGGCGAGACGCTGACCAGACGAGCGAGATCTTTGAGCCTGGCGCGCGACTTTCTGGGCTTGACCGACACGACAGTCATGATAGCGTAGTAAAACGATTTATCCACGACCGAAAAGGTCGGGGTGGCGAACCGGAGCGCCCGAAACTTGTCCCTGTAGAGGCGTATCCCGCATTCGTTGCCTCCCTGGAGGAGCACATGAAGACGACCATTGCGCTGACCGTACTCGCTCTCTTCGCGGCCGCCCCCGCTCAAGCGGGAGTCACCCTCTCCTTCGCCTGCGACTCGACCGGCAAGGGCTACGACATCTGCAAGGCCGGAGCCGATGCCTGGGCCGCCAGCACCGGAAACACGGTCAACGTGATCCAGGTGCCCAACGAGACCGGCGACCGCCTCGGTCTCTACCAGCAGCAGCTGGCTGCCGGCAGCTCCGATGTCGACGTCTACATGATCGACGTGGTCTGGCCCGGGCTCATCGGTGCGCACCTGCTGGACCTCAAGCCGCTGATCCCGGCCAAGGAGATCTCGGCGCACTTCCCGGCCATCGTCCAGAACAACACCTTCAATGGCAAGCTGGTGGGCATCCCCTGGTTCACGGATGCCGGCGTCCTCTATTCCCGGAGCGACCTGCTCGAGAAGTACGGCTTCCACGGCCCGCCCAAGACCTGGGACGAGCTCGCCTCGATGGCCAAGAAGATCCAGGACGGCGAGCGCGCCGCCAATCCGCTGTTCCAGGGCTTCGTGTTCCAGGGCAAGAACTACGAAGGACTGACCTGCGACGCCCTCGAGTGGCTGACCAGCTTCGGCGGCGGCACCATCGTCGACCCGAGCGGCAAGATCACCATCAAGAATCCTCAGACGCTGGCCATGCTCAAGACAGTTCAGGGCTGGGTCGGCACCATCGCCCCCGAGGCGGTGACCACCTACGCCGAGGAAGAAGCCCGCAACGTGTGGCAGGCGGGGAAGGCCGCCTTCATGCGCAACTGGCCGTACGCCTACGCACTCGGCCAGGCCGAGGGGAGCGTCATCAAGGGCAAGATCACCGTGTCCGCCCTTCCGGCCGGCGTGAGCGGCCACGGAGCGTCGACGCTGGGCGGTTGGCAGCTCGCCGTGAACGCCAGGAGCAAGCACGCCAAGGAGGCGGTCGAGCTGGTCCGCTACCTGACCGGCGCCCAGGAGGAGAAGCGGCGCGCCATCCAGGGCAGCTTCAGCCCCACGATCGCCAGCCTGTACAAGGATCCGGAGGTCCTGGCCGCGGTGCCGTTCTTCGGCCCCCTGTACGACGTGTTCGTCAACGCGGTGGCTCGTCCCGCCACCGCCACCAGGGCCAAGTACAACCAGGCGAGCACGGCGTTCGCGAACGCGGTGTACAGCGTGCTCACCAGGAAGCAGACGCCCGAGGAAGCCGTGGACGCCTTGCAGCTGCAGCTGACGCGCATCAAGGGCAAGAGCTGGTAACGGCCGAGGCACCTCGACCTGACCTGACGGGCGTCCTGTCCGGGGTTCCCCTTCCGACCGAGGGTGGCAATGCTCGATCTATCTGACGTCACGCCCGCGCCCGCGAAGCGGGGCCGAGGCAGGACCATCGAAGGCCGGCGCGCGCGCACCGCGCTCTGGCTCCTGCTCCCCACGCTGTTCGCCATCGCGCTGGTCGGCGGCTATCCGCTGTTCCGCACCATCTATCTTTCCTTCACCGACTTCAACATCAGCTCCGGCGAAGAACCACACTGGGTCGGGCTCGAGAACTACTGGAACGTCACCGAGGACGGCGTCAACGTCGGGCTCCTCGCCGATCCGGCCTGGTGGAGCTCGGTGTGGAACACGGTGCGGCTCACCCTCACCTCGGTGGCCATGGAGACCCTGCTCGGCTTGGGCTTCGCGCTGGTCATCAACAGCAAGATCAAGGGTCGGGGCCTCTTGCGCACGGCCATCCTGGTGCCCTGGGCCATCCCCACCGTGGTGAGCGCGCAGATGTGGAACTGGATGTACCAGGACAGCCTGGGCATCGTGAGCTCCTGGGGCCGGCAGCTCGGATTGTTGAAGGTCGGCCAATCCGTGGTGGCCAACCCGGACACCGCGCTGTGGGCGCTCGTCGCGGTCGACGTCTGGAAGACCACGCCGTTCATGGCGCTGCTCTTGCTGGCGGGTCTGCAGAGCATCCCGACCGAGATCTACGAGGCGGCCCACGTGGACGGGGCGAATCGCCTGCAGCAGTTCCGGCGCATCACCTTGCCGTTGCTCGCGCCGGCGCTCGTGGTGGCGGTGATCTTCCGTAGCCTGGACGCGCTGCGGATCTTCGACATGCCCTACGTGGTGAAGGGGAACGCCCCGGAGACCATGACCATGAGCATCTACGCCCGGCAGCAGATGATCGACAACGCGCAATTCGGGATGGGCTCGAGCGTGAGCGTCCTCATCTTTCTGGTGATCATGATGTTCACGATCGCGTACATGACGCTGTCGCGTGTCAACGTCGAAGGGACGCGCTGATGACCCGGAAGCGCTTGGGGCACGCCGCCTTCCAGGTCGTGTTCTGGCTGGTGGTGGCCATCATCCTGTTCTACGTCCTGTTCCCGTTCTACTGGGCGGTGAAGACCAGCCTCACCCCGGCGGGCGAGCTGGCCCGCACCGCGCTGGACTGGTTCCCGGACCGCCCGGTGCTGAGCAACTACCTGGAGGTGTTCCGGATCCAGCCGTTCGGGCGAAATCTGGTGAACAGCCTGATGGTGGCAGTGGGGACGGTGCTGGTCAGCCTGCTGCTCTCGGCGCCGGCCGCCTACGCGCTCGGGAAGTTCCGCTTCCTGGGCAAGCGCCCGCTCATGTACGTGATCCTGGCGGTGAGCGTGTTCCCGCAGATCGCGGTGCTGCCCGGCCTCTACGCGATGGTGAAGTGGTTCCACCTCTACAACACCTGGGGAGCCCTCATCCTGAGCTACCTCATCTTCACGCTGCCGTTCACGGTGTGGACGCTCACCATCTTCGTGCGCCAGATCCCCAGCGAGCTGGAGGAGGCGGCGGTGATCGACGGAGCCTCCCCCCTGGGGACGCTGTTCCGCGTGCTGCTCCCGGTGATGACGCCGGCGCTGGTCACCACCGGCCTGCTCGCCTTCATCAACGCCTGGAACGAGTTCCTCTTCGCCCTCACCTTCACCTCCGACAACAGCGCGCGCACCGTGCCGGTCGCCATCGGGAGTTTCACCGGCGCCTCGCAGCACGAGAGCCCGTTCACGCTCATCATGGCCGCCAGCGTGGTGGTCACGGTGCCGCTCATCGCGCTGGTGCTCATCTTCCAGCGAAAGATCGTGGAGGGGCTCACCGCCGGAGCCGTGAAGGGTTGAACGCCCGGCGCACCGCGGCGCCGCCCGGGCCCACCTCTACCGATACCGAGACACGCGGATGTCGTCCACCCGCATCGTCATCCGGTGAGGTGAGCTAAAAACAATGTCGCGTGGGTTGATGGCCCGGAAGAGCCGCGCGACGCGACGCGCGGTGGGGTGAATGCGCCGGCTTTGCCGGCGCAGAGGGGACGGGAACGTCCCCTACCGATCGACCTAGCGGTTTCCGGTCCAGTTGTTGCCGCCGCCGTCGATGTAGGAGAACCCCGTCGAGACCGCGTCCTTCGAGAACATGTTGGCCGCGGTCACCCGGCTGCCGGTGATGCTGGAGTTCCGGAACGTGATCGTTCCGCTCGCTCCCACCTGGCCCGCCTTGTGGGAGTCATTGGCAATCACGCCGAAGTCACCGGACTGGTTCATCGTGATCCGGACCCCGTCGAAGATGGTGTCGCGGATCGACTGCCCGGCGACGTTCTGGATCAGGACACCGTAGAACACGGGGTCGATGATATCGATGTTCGTCAGGCGGATGCCGGTGAACAGGTTGCCGGGGTTCGGATCGGCCGCGAACAGCCACACCGCGCCCCACTTGCGCTTGGGGGTGACGGCCGGGTTGGCCTCCTCGTCCCACCACATGACACCTCCACAGCGCTCGATCGTCATGTTGGTGAAGGTCGTCGTTCCGGAGAACGGGAACTGCGGGATGAACTCGTTGTCGATGGTGAGCCCGGGGTACTTGAGCGTGTCGTAGACGTACGAGTCCTGGATCACGTTGTCGTGGCCGCCGTAGATGGCGAAGCCGGCTGCGCGCCAGATCAGGGCTGCCGTGCAGTTCTGGAACACGTTGCCGAAGTCCTCCCCTTGGCCCAGGTCCGTGGTCGACCACATGGCGAAGCCGTCATCGCCGTTGTTGCGCACGGTGGAGTTCACGACCCTGGAGTTGTGTGTTCCGTTCGCGAAGTTGATGCCGTCGGCCATGGTGTTGCGGAAGCGGATGTCCTGGAACAGGAGGTTGCTCCCGCCCGTGATCCAGCCGCCGACGACCCAGCGCTCGGCCCAGATCCGCCGGATGCTGGTATTGGTCATCATGTTGCCGCCGAAGGCACGCCCGGTGCCGTCGACGCGGGTGTCGTAGGACCCGAACATGGCGAAGTCCTGGAAGGTGGAGCCGTTAGCTGCCACCTGGAAGCCCCACGAGACGTTCTTGGTGCCGCCGGCGGTGACGAGCTTGGTGTGCCACATGCCGGCGCCCTGGACGGCGAGGCCGGCCGGCAGGGTGATGATGTTGTTCATCTGGTAGGTGCCGGGAGGCAGGAAGATGCCGGCCCTGGCGCCGCTGACCGCGCTGTTGATGGCGGTCTGGATATCGTTCTGCGTGAACCCGGTCACCGTCACGTGGTTCGCCGGAGCGGTGAGCGGGGCCGCCACCAGCTCGAGGTCCATGAAGTCGACCGTGATGGCTGGGCTGGCGTTGACCGGCTGGAGCCGGACCACGTCGCCAGGATGGATGGTGGCCGCGCCGGTGGCAGACAACAGAGCGTTGCTCTCGTCGTACATGTGGTGCTGATCCGGATGCGCCGCGTCCCTGACGTTCTGCGCCGCGTGCAGGTCACCGTTGGTGCGTCCCGAGTACAACCAGGCGAACTCGCCGCTGACCGCGATGCGCGCCACGGCGGTCGTGCTCGTCCCCACGAACACGTCCAGGCTGTTCGAGGTGCCATCGGGGACGCTGTAGCGCACCACGATGGAGTTGGCGTTGCCGCGGCTGGTCCACTGCACGGACTGGGCAGCGCCGGCGAGCGTGACGGCCCTGCGTCCGGACGCCTCGCCGGACAGCGTGCCTTCGGCCCAGGTGCCCGTCTCGAGCGTTCCCGTGAACGTGCCGGCCTCGGCCTCGTACTCGTCCCAGGGGACGTTGGCGCCGCGGCCCACGAACAACGTGCGGGTGAACGTGTTGTTGGTCTCGTTGGTCTCCGCGACGAGGTTGGTGGCGTCGGCGGTGGCCGTGAGGGTCGTGTTCCCGTTCACGGCGGTCCAGGTCCCGGTGATGGCGACGTTCACGGTCGCCCCGGCCGCGATGGCGCCGGCGGTACCGTTGAGCGTGGTGGTGCCCACCACGACCCGGGTGACCGTGTTGGCCGGCACGGCGGCCGTGCCGCGGTTGCTGACCGCCACCGTGAAGCTCACCGCCTGACCCGCGGTGGGGCTGGCGGGGCTGGGTGAGACGCTCAGGATCTGCAGATCAGGTCCCGGCACCTGCTGGATGGTGAACGCCTCGGAGAGCGTGTTGTTCGTCTCGTTGGACTCGCCGATGGTGTTGCCGGTGTCGACCGTCGCCAGCACGGTGTGTGGACCCGAGATCCCGGTGAACGTCGTGGTGGCGGTGACGGTGACGGAGCCTCCCGCCGGGATGGATGCGCTCGAGGTCCCGGTGGCCACCTGGGAACCGTCCACCTGGAACGACACCGCGTAGCTGGCGGCGCTGGTGGCGGCGGTACCGAGGTTGTTCACCACCGCCGCGAAGGTGATGGCGTCGCCTTCCTGCGGCGGGTTGTGGGCGGCCGAGAGCGTGATGTCGGTGACCCTGAGATCGGGCTGGAATCCCCGCACCTCGAACTCGGCCACCTGAGCGCCCGGCGCTCCCGTGTTCGCGGTGAAGGACAGCTGGACGAAGCGCACGGTGGCACTGACCGCGGTGGTGACCGCGTTCACCGGTGGCGCGAAGTCGTGGGGCGCCGACGGGGACAGCGTGGTGAAGCTGGTGGCCGCGGAGGTCCGTCCGAGCACGGCGTAGGTCTGGGTCCGCGCCGCCCAGATCGGATCCGGGTTGAGCTTCACCACCACCGAGGTGATGGGCGTGTCGGCGCCCAGATCGACGGTGAGCTGGGAGACGGCCGCGCCTTCCCAGTAGCTGGCGCCGGTGACGATGCCGTCCACGGCGTTGCTGGCCACGAAGTTCTGGGTCGTGCTGCTGGCGGTGATCGGCTTGCCGAGCGCCACGTTGGTGGGCGAGTCGGTGCCGGCGCCGGTGCCGGCGAGCGGCACGGTGAGGGGGGCGCCGCTGTTGCTCACCGTGAGCGTCGCGCCGCGCGCCCCGGCGGCGGCGGGTGTGAAGGTCACGGCGACGGAGCAGGTGGCGCCGGCGGCCAGGCTCGCACCGCAGGTGTTGGTCTGCGCGAACTCGGTGGAGCCGGTGGTGACGCCGCTCAGGGTCACCGCCGCCGTGCCCGGGTTCCGCACCGTCACGGTCTGGGCGGCGCTGGTGGTCCCGACGTTCTGCGCGGCAAACGTGAGGCTGGGCGGGTTCGCGGTGAGCTGGGGCGGCGTCGTGACACTGGACGGCCAGACCTCGAGCTCGGAGATCTGGCCAGCCGGCCAGCCGCTGTTGCCGGTGATGTGGATGCGGACGTACCGGGCGGTGACGGCCGTGAAGTCGACCGTGACGGTGTTGTTGGCGACGGCTGGGTTGAAGACGCCGGGCGAGGTCGCGCGGCTGGTGAAGCTGGTGTTGTCCATGCTGGTCAGCACCGAGAACGGCTGGTTGCGGGTGGTCCAGGCGGAGAGGGGGGGCAGCTTCAGGATCACCCGGCCGACCGGGATGGCCGTGCCGAGATCCACCGTCAGGTCCTGGGGGAATGTCCCGTTGACGCTCTCCCAGTACGTGCCGGGGTCTCCGTCGACGGCGTTGCTGGCGGGGAAGCCGCCGTTCGTGCTGCTGGCCGCGATCGGCTTGCCCACGGCCTGGTTGCCGGCGAGGACCACGCCCGTGCCGGTGAGGCCGACCCCGAGCGGGCTCCCGGGCGCGCTGCTGGCTGCGGAGAGCGTACCGGTGCGGGTGCCGCTGGCCGACGGGGTGAAGGTGACGCCGACGGTGCAGCTGGCCCCGGCCGCCAGGCTGGCGCCGCAGGTGTTGGACTGGATGGCGAACTCGGCGCTCGTGCCGGTGATGCCGGTCAGCGTGGTGGTGGCGGTGCCGGGGTTGGTGAGAGTGACCGTCTGCGCGGCGCTGGTGGTGCCCGCCGTCAGGGTGCCGAAGTCGAGGCTGGGCGGGGCGGCCGTGAGCGCCGGGCCGGAGATCGTCCCGGTGCCGGAGACGGGCACCGCGACCAGTCCGCCGAACGAGAGCGAGCCGGCGCGGGAGCCGGCGGCCGACGGCCGGAAGGTGACGCCGACGGTGCAGCTGTCGCCGATGGCCAGGCTCGCGCCGCAGGTGCTGGACTGGATGGCGAAGTCAGGGTTGCCGGTGGTGACGCTGCTCAGGTTGGCTGCGCCGGTGCCGGAGTTGGTGATGGTCACGGTCCGCGCCGCGCTGGTGGTGGCGACGGGCTGTGCGCCAAAGGCGAGGCTGGTCGGGTTGGGGACGAGCGTCGCGAGGGCGTAGGGCCCGGCCGCGATCGCGGGCGTCGTGATCCGCGCGTTCGCCGCGGGCGGGTTCGGGTTCGGGCTGCCGGGGTCGGCCGGCACAGTCGGGAAGGCGCCGCAGACGGTGGTGCTCCAGCCCGAGTTGCCGGGCCCCTGCGCGACGACGAAGCCGGGCCCGATGCAGTTGTACTGGCCGGCCAGCGTGACGCCGGTGGCGACCACGTTGTTGAAGGTGGCACCGCCGGTGGACTGGAGCTGCATGGCAAACGAGCCGGTGCCGTTGATCTGGAGGTTGTTGAACGTCACGCCGGTGACGCTCGAGTCGATGAAGTGGATCGCCTCCTGGATGCTGTCATTGACGACGTTGTCGTTGACGTTGATGGTCGCCGTCATCGGGCCATCGCGGCCGTCGAACCAGATCGCGCCGACACCGAACGCCCAGTTCTCGTCGAGACAGCCCGCTCGGTTCACGACGTTGCGCGCGATCAGGTTGGTGCCGGCCATCGGGACGGAGGCGAAGCGGTTGGCGTAGTGGATGCCGCCGCCCTGCCGCATGGTGTCGCTCACGATGTTGTCGGTGACGTTGTTGCTCGAACCGCCGTAGATCGCGATGGCGTTGGCGAAGTGGGTGGTCTGCACCGTGTTGAAGCTGAAGGTGTTGTTCGAGTTCGCGGTCGTCTCGGACCACATGGCCAGGCCGTCGTCACCGGCGTTGCGGATGACGGAGTTGGTGACCGTGCTGTTGGTGACGCCGCGGTGGAAGTTGACGCCGTCGGCGTAGAGGTTCTTGAACCGGCAGCCCGTGAAGGTGAGCCGGTCCATCGGGCCATCCATCCAGGCGCCCACCTTGGTGTGCTCGATCCAGACGTTGGAGACGGTCGAGTTGCTGAGGGCGCCGCCGATGCCGTTGACCTGGTCGTCGTCGACGCGCGAGGTGGTCTCGCCGAAGATGGCGAAGTCCTTCAGCGTCACGTTGGTGCTGGCGCCGGGACCGCCGTTGGCGGGGGTGTAGTTGCCGTAGACGCCGACGCCGCCGCCGTGGAGGATGGAGTACCAGGGGCCGGCCCCGGCGAGGGTGACGTTGTTGACGATGATGTGGCGGGTGATGTTGTAGGTGCCCCGGGGAATCCACACCACCCTGCCGTGGTTCGCCGCGATGGCCGCGTCGAAGGCGGGGGCCGAGTCGGCCACGCCGGTGGGATCCGCGCCGAAGGCGACGACCGAGGCGGCGCCCGCGGGCTGCGCGATGGGGTCAGCCACCTGCTCGAAGTCGGCCAGGTCGATCACGTACCAGGGAGCGGTGTCGCCCGGGTCGACCTGGAGGCGCACCCTGGCGCCGATCGGCAGGTTGGCGCCGAGCCAGGTCCGGTAGTCATCGTAGAAGTGGAACGGGTTGTTCGTCGGTGTGTTGACGAACTGGTAGGCGCCATAGCGCCAGGTATAGAGGCTGGTGAGCGGGAGGGTCCCGAGCTTGGTCCCGTTCACGTAGAGCGAGATCGTGGCGTTGTAGCCGGCCGCGCTCGCGCCCACACCTCCGCCACCAGCGGCGTCGGGGATGCTGTAGCGAAAGTCCATCGCGTTGGCGGGCGCGGTGAGCGTGAACTCGACGAACTTCCCCTGGCCGACGAGCTGCACCGCCCGGCGGCCAGAGGCTTCATACGCGAGCGTGCGCCAGACCCTCGAGGACAGGATCGCGCCGTTGGTGGCCGCGTTCTCGGCCTCTTGCTCGACGTAGGGAAAGGTCGCGCCCACCGCGGCGGTGGTCTCGTCTTGAAGAGGCTCCTGGGTGCCGCCGCCGGCACACGCGGCGAGCAACAATGCGCAACCGGTTGCAGCAATGATCGAACGCATCATGTGGGTCGCTCCTGGCGCGTCGAGGCGCGTTAGGTAAATCGATTTATTCAAGATCCCCCGAGCCCAGCCATGTCCGACGCTTCCTGTGGGCGATGAGGCGCTTCTGGCAGCTAGATAAATCGATTTACTAATTTCTTCCAATCTGTTCTGGCTGCTCGAGAGGCTTACCCGATACAGCCACGCCAGATCAAGCCAGGACTGCCTAACGAGTTCACGAACGACCACCACATCTTCATGACGCAAACGGTAAACGCGGCGCGTTACCCGACCGAAGTCGCCTGGGCGCACCACCTTCTGCAGATGTCTCCCGCCTCGGAGCCATGCCGCCATCAGGTGGTTGACAACCGCGGACGGCCCAAGTAAATCGTTTCATGAGATCACCTCGGGACGTCCGGGCGACCACGCAGACCGGCGCCACGGTCACCACGACGCCCACCGCGGTCTCCCTGGATGTCGGCACCGTCACCTGGGCCGTCTCCTCTGGCAGCGCCTGCACGGTCGTGAACGAATTCCGCCCACGTCCTGCGGCGGGTCGCCGTACACGGCAAGGACTTGCACACCACCTATGAAGGCTCGAAGAGAGTATGGAATGGGCGCAATACGAGGGGCCATATTTGATCTGGACGGGGTGCTCGTCGACACGGCCAGGTACCACTACCTCGCCTGGAAGAGGCTGGCAGGAGAGCTCCGCATCGATTTCACGAGCGAGGACAACGAACGGCTGAAAGGGGTCAGCCGCGCCCGCTCGCTGGAGATCATCCTGGAACTCGGGGGCAAGACCCTCGCCGAAGAAGACAAGGCCAAGGCCACCGAGAGGAAGAACGGCTGGTACCTGGAGTACATCCGGAACATCACGCCGAACGAGCTACTCCCGGAGGTGGTCCCGTTCCTGACCTATCTCCGGGAGCGCGGGGTGAAGCTATCCCTGGGCTCGGCCAGCAAGAACGCCGCGGTGATCCTCGACAAGCTGGCCATCTCCTCGCTGTTCGATGCCATCGTCGACGGCAACCACGTCTCGAAGGCCAAGCCCGACCCGGAGATCTTCCTGACGGCGGCCAAGGCGCTCGGCATTCCGCCGGCCCAGTGCGTCGTGTTCGAAGACGCCAGCGCCGGCGTGGAAGCCGGCAAGAACGCCGGGATGTCCGTCATCGGCGTGGGCGACCCCGCGGTTCTGACCCACGCGGACATGGTGGTCAAGGACTTCGCTGAGTTGAGCTTCCCGCTGGCGATCGAGGAGCCCTCGCCGCCGGACTTCATCCTGACGGCAGCCGGGGCAAGCAAGGACGACGCCGAATTGAACGGCAGCAAGTTCCTGCTCGGCAACGGCTACGTCGGGTACCGGGGGACGCTCGAGGAGTACGGCAAGGACCGCCAGGTCGCGGTCATGGTGGCCGGGCTCTACGACAAGGCGGGCGACGCCTGGCGAGAACCGGTCAACGCTCCGAACGGCTTCTACACCGTCCTGTCCGCGGGCGGTGAGGTGCTGGACGCATGGGAGCACGCCCCGGCGCATCACCAGCAAACTCTGGATATGCGGAGAGCGATCCACGGCCGGGACAGCGTGTTCAAGACCCGCGCGAACGAGATCCGGGTGAGGTCCGAGCGGTTCCTGAGCCTGGACGACGTCCACCTCATGGCCATGAAGTACCAGTTCAAGGCGGCCCGCGCGGAGAAGCTGGTGATCCGGACGGGGGTGGACGGCGAGGTATGGGACATCAACGGTCCCCACCTCGTGGGTTTCGACGCGTCTCCGGCCGAGGGCCGGATCGTCGTCAACGCGCGCACCAACGAGGGCCACCGCCTCACGGTCGTCGAGGCGATCGACATCGACTTCGGCACCCAGCGCGTCGTGGCGGAGGGCAAGACCGTGATGCGGGAGATCACGATCGATGCCGAACCCGGCCGGGAGTACACGTTCTACAAGTTCGTCTCCCTGTTCACGAGCAACGATGGCGTGCAGAGCCCCGAGTCTGCC
>Ga0307515_10001662_pt1 | contig 49537 bp, 43 predicted proteins | sample 17_EM_MG_FD_194513 | JGI IMG/M metagenome (GOLD analysis project Ga0307515, IMG submission 194513) | Populus trichocarpa ectomycorrhiza microbial communities from riparian zone in the Pacific Northwest, United States - 17_EM | ecosystem: Host-associated > Plants > Roots > Unclassified | place... | reverse complement strand
ACAAAATTTATCAACAGTAATTCAACACCACAAATTTAATTAATTATTTAACATGAGCCAGTATTAAGTACTAGGAAGCCAGAGAGCTTACCCCAAGCGATAAATTATCGCTGTTGCTTATTGTGGTTGTGGTTGTCGCTTTGAGTTTTGAATTTTTGCACATCGGTATCAATAGGCTGCCGTCATAATCTTATCAGTCACCTAATCATCGACAGGGTGTCCGGAGTACGCTATATCAATCACTCATTCTCACTTGATTTGTTATTTCCACTTGATGCAAGTGGTTTTCCCTGGTGCGGGGAATGGCTGTTACAGATTTCAGGCAAATATACGTAGGTGTGTAGCAAGAATATTAGATAGAGCGCAAAGAATGAACGTCCTAGGAACAAATAAAGCCGATAATATATAACGGAAGTCATGACTTGGAACGTTGCGCCGACTTATTCGGGATGACCGGTCAGTACATGCATGTTCGGCGTCAGAAAGCGAAGCAGAAGATGAAATTGGGCATCTATCCTTCGATCCTTATTCATATTTCCCCGGACACTAGTAACAAAACTTCTCGAGAGCTGCTACTCAGTGGTACATGTCTGTAACGATTGGTTGTCCCTCTTTTCTTTCTTTCCTAATCCTCAATCAGCAGGAGAGCCGGAGAGGGAGCTTGCAACGGAGTCGTAGGGCACGAGACAAAAGTGTTTGTCGATGTTAAACAAATATTCATTAAAGCAAGGTCAGACTCCATCACCCTAAAAACTACCATGCGAACCTCGCCAACATGCTCTTCGGATACTTTCTAACACAAAACTTCCTTCCTTCATCCAGAGAAAGCAGCCCAATGCCAAACGCCACTGGCAAGAACCAATATTCCACCTGAATCTGCGTCGTGCCGATAATGTTTTGCAAAGCCGGAATATAGTTGACTGGCAGGGACACCCCACATTAGTTGTGTTGCAAGATAGACACGGACGAGAGGAAGATATTACAAATGAACGCAATCACTAAAGCAAAGAGTATGGCCGGAAAGAGATACAGATTCTGCGTCTCCCTTTTACCGATTGGCGGGCTTTGGAAGAGACTCAACCGACGAGTACGTGTCGCCATTAAGTTGAAGAATTGCCTACCGGCACCATTAGTGTCAGACTCCCCACGGGCTGAGGATACGTACATCACCACAAGCGTGACAAAATAAACAGATGATCCCTCATTTACAACCTGCGTAACAAACTCCTGGCTATATTGGGGATCGAGATTTCCGTATCGCAGCCATATCGCGGAAAACGGTAGCCCTCGGCGTTGCATGTGCCAGAATGACATGGTCATGCTACAGATGCATTCGAGAATCCCGACAAATCCGTAGGCATGGAATAGAAGCCGCTTGTCAACGAGATGCTGCGAGTGAATGTTGCGCGGGCCCCGTGTAAGGATATCGGATTCTGGACTTTCGTATGCCATTATCATGGCCCCAGCACAGTCCGTGAAGCAGCATATGATAATCTGGGGTTACATAAGCAGGTGCATAGGCAGTGTAGGCCAGGTTGAGGGAGGAATTACCATTAGGAAAGACGACAGATTTTGAGGAAGACCGAACAGAACGTTGATCATAACCGGCCCTACATAGCAAGAAAAGTATTAACAGATGTGCTTGATCTTTGGGTTTCTGAGAAAGATACGGGCCACGTACATAGTTCGCTAAAGGAACCAGCTGGTAGGAGGTATGCAATGGTTTTGCGTAGATTATCTTCTCAAAGTCAGTAACATATATCCTCAAGATGGGATCTGGGCTCACCAAACACTACCCTGCCAGACCGCACCGCACCGACGATTCCGTCGAAGCTGTCGAGCAAAACCATATCTGCAGCCTCAATCGCCACATCACTACCACTTCCGAGAGCAATTCCGACATCTGCTTGCTTGAGGGACTAATAAACAAGTCAGTGTGAGAGATATGTGGGATTCACGGTGCAGCCACATACTGGCGCATCGTTGACACCATCGCCAGTCATGCCAACAACCTCGTCACGTGCTTGAAACTCCCGCACGATGCGGAGTTTTTGCTCTGGTGTGGTTCGGGCGAAGACAACTTCCTCGTACTTAGCTAGTTGGTTCCACTGGGCCTCGTTCAAAGTCATGATTTCAGGACCTTCCAAAACGATAGCACCCCCGAAGGAACCAGGAAGTTTCTCATTTGCAGGATCCATTGACGAATTCGAAGAGATGTCCAGAGCAGTAAAGTCATCAACAAGACCGGCAGGCGTTCTAAGGATGTTGCAGGAACGTGCAATTGCTGCAGCAGTGTGTTTGAAGTCTCCTGTTACCATAAATACTCGAATACCAGCGCCCCGAAGTGTATCGATTACGGACGGGGTTTCAGTACGCTGTCGACGGTTACCTTTGTATGCTCACTTTATAGAAAGGATAAACTTACTGGAGGGTCAACAATAGCCACCAGGCCCACAATCACCAAATCCGTTGCTGCCGCAAGGACTTCCTCCGCATATGCCACAGTATCGGGTGTTGATATGATTTGCGCTTTTGGGAGAGTCTTTTGAGCAAGAAGAAGAACTCGTTTCCCTTCAGTGGCCCATTCAACCTGGCACTGCTGAAGCTTTTGCTTCCACTCGGCTGACAGACGGGTAGTGGTGGCGTCAGCCCGAAGAACTTGATTGCAACGTGATAGAAGAATATCGGGTGCGCCTTTCATCATCAAAGTACTACAGCAGCAGTAAGTTTTTGAACCCTGAGAATGGTGGCTTAACCGACTATTCGTGCCTCTCTTCCTCGCTCTCGACCAAGGTAAGCATGAACTTGTTCTTGCTGTTGAAACCGAGCTCATAAACTTTTCTCCACTGACGATACAGCTCCTCAACCGGCTGAATGGACTCGGAGAATCGAAGAATCGCTTGGTCTGTCGCATCGCCGATGATTTTCTTTTGGTCGAGAGGGAGATTGGCTGTTGCTGCATCGAAGCTGCCACTATTGCACAGACCCGCCACCGTAGCTAGTTTCTCCACGGCGCGCGGAGATGATTCTTTGTCGTAAGGAATTTCGTGCTTTTGGTCAGCTATGGAGAAATTGGTGACAAACATTTTGTTCTTTGCAGAGATATATCATGTCAGCCCTTTTCCGGGGTGATGGAGAAGCCGCGCACCTTTGTAAGTGTACCTGTTTTGTCAGAGCAAATGAGACTGACGGAGCCGAGCGTTTCGACCGTGGCGAGCGATTTACAAAGGATTTTGTTTTTTTTCATCGAGCCAGCAGTGATGGTTAGGCAGGTTGTAAGTGCGATCGGCAGACCTTCTGGAATGAAGGCAACCGCTACACTGACACAGTCAACAACAAGTAGCGGGACGTTAATCCAATCCGGATAGTCTTTGTGAAGCCATGTTGCCCTGTGGAATTGGTCAAATTATGCTCATCCGTATAAATGGTGCAGGTGTGCCCAAACCAAAGGATGATCACCAGTGTGTCCACGAATACAACCAAAGAGACAATAACCAAGACAAATCTCAAGATTTCCCGTTGGAGGTTGGTTAGGCCTTTCCTTGGCTGGCTGGACAGTTTGGCAATCTTCCCGAAAACAGTCTTCTCGCCAGTATCTGCGAAGTATCAGACCTGCAGAGACTGTATCAGACGCAGGGCACATGCCCACAACGACCCCAGTTCCCTTGCCGCAGACACAGTGAGTTCCTTGTAATGCAATGTTGTGCGTCTCCAGATAGTTATTGTCCGTGAAATCCACCGTTGCCGGGAAGGGCTTCGATTCACCTTGTGAACTATTAGCATGCGACAACGACAATCAGTACTGGGGCCAGGTCAATCAAACCCGTTAGAATAGACCGGTCAAATTTCAAGTCCATAGAAGTATCCACCAGTCTCAAATCTGCCGGGATCTTATCACCGAGTCTGATGTGCACGATGTCTCCTGGAACCAATTCCGTGGCCTCAACTGTAACTTGTATCCCGTCTCTGGTGATTAGACAATCATCCGGTAGCATGCTCGTGATAGATGCCATAACACGGGAAGAGGTGAAGTCTTGCCATGCATTGAAGAAGGCTTGGATGAAAAATACGATGATCAAGACGACTCCGAGAGCTGCATTGGCTGCCGCTGGAGGGTTTCCGAGGGGCCGCCATGCCACCAAGCAAAGAACGCCGCCGACAAGCAACAAACTTCCAAAACCACCGAAGCAATACATGAAAATTTTGTGCGCAAGGCGCGATGGCGGCGGTTTGTGGACATTCCGTCCATACCAGGACGTGGCCCGAGTAACCTGTGTAGGGGAGAGGCCACCAGTGACGGACGTTTGTAGATTTTCGCATAGATCGGCCGGTGAAAGGACATGCCATTTCAAATCCCGGAGCTCTATTCTTTTCTTAGATACCCAGTTGTTTCAGGTGGGATATAAGACTCGTACCTTCCGCAATCTCATCGGCATTGTTCTTGATCTTCGCGGCTTGCTCTCTGTCCGCCTCATCTTCGATTTGGATGGAGCTGATTTGAATCAATTAGTAGTTAGTATCTATAGTAGTGAATACAAAATATAGAAGAGTCACTCACACTGTCCGATAGGCAACTGGCAATGCTAGATCTCTCGTGACCCGCGTAACTCCTGTCGAGGCAGACCTAATGGACAACGAGCCGGAGGAGTGCCGGCGAGATAGGCTGTGACGGGAGTAGTGGCGTTGGACATCCCCTCGGAAGTTGTCATCCGTGAACTGCACACGTCCTTCAGGCTGAGGTTCAGCCATCGGACAGAACTGCAATGGAGGGCCCAATGGACTTTGTGACTAGTTATTAAGAGATCCGATCCGACAAGATTGAAGCTGAATAGAAGTGTGAGGGATCAGGAGCTGGTGAAAGGAAAAGTTCGCAATATATGTGCAGATGGATGCCATTGTCAGCTCTCTTCAAACTGCGCACCCATATCCATCTGGAGATATGGGCTGTTGGACAGAATTCCTTGTGACAGCTTGAGGGATTTCAGAATTTCGGTAATAGCAAGTACCGGTTGGTATTGACGAGGATGATTCCACCAAGCAGGTGACTCTAGGTGGCGGAGTACGGCACCGAGGGATGCCTGGTGGTGAGGGTTAGGTGTAGCGTTAACAGTTGTTCTCTTCCAGATGAACGACACCGTCGTCACACAAGATTCCTTCATGATGCATCAATTTGGCAGTCGCAACAGAGCTGATTACGCCACTGCGTAGCTGGTCTCGCTTACGCACACCAGCACCCACCGTGCCGCGGACCGAAGCCCGCGAGCGGCTAAGATGTCTGTTGAATCGTAAAAGTTGAGAGATTTTTGGGCCCTCATACTCTATTGGGCGATAAGGGAATCGCGTAATAAATAGACTTATAGCCATGCAGTTCAACCCACGTTCTTTCTAAAGGATCGGACGCCCTTTTCTGGGAAATACTTGCAGTGGCTAATAACAGGCAGGGTCATAATATAACTCTACCCGGTGACTGCAAAAAGCGAGTTCTGCACCAGTTTATTCCAAGCGAAACGCGGACTTCTCAAAAATGCCACGGAGATGCGCGAAGAGAAAAGAAAGGTGGCCAGGTCTGACCTGTGGGATATTTTCACAGGGCGGTGACAGATGTGCGGTGTTATCGCTAAAGACGTCATCAGATGGATTAATATTAATGTGAAGCGGAAACTCGAAACTGATTATCTGGTGCTATTTTACGAAACCTATTCAAGGATCGGCCATATTCAAAGCTTATTGGCCAATTGGACGGAGACTATGAACCCCTAGAAAACCCTTGCATATCTGGTGGTCGCAGCTAGCTTCGCCGCCACCGTCGCTCAGAGAAATGAATATGGCATTGTCCATGTGAAAACCGATCACACGCGAATCTTTATGTGGTGCCTCTTTACAACATTCGAGTCGCGGCCACCAGCTACTTGGTCAACAGTCACAAATTCCGAAATAATAATATACTGAACAGCATTGGTTTCCCGCTTATGCTGAAAGCACTGGGCAACCAACTTCCAAAATTGCCGCGGTTTGGCGGACATGTCGAACTCCGCGTACCAGCTGTCAGACTCATTCGAGGCGATTTCGATCATGGTTTGAGTATTCTGAATTTCTAGCGTAAGTTCACATACCTTTATACCATATGGAGGCAAGTGTTCCATCTAACATAGCACACCATACACTTAACAGTGCAAAACTTACAGATTTTCTCTTCTGTGCTATCACTCCGCCACAGCGCTAAATAGCACGACACCCACTTAACACGGAGCTACAAAACCTCTCTATTGCTATTAGACTTATAATAACCCATGTAATGGTTGCGTAGGTAGCGCCAGATCTTAGACTTGAGTTGACTGTTAACCAGTTGCTGGAAGAAAGAGCCAGTATGCCACAGCGAAGATCCTACCAACTTGAACGAGAGAGGTGGGCGAGTGATACCAAAAGCAGTATTGTCTAGTCAACTAACTACCACTCGCATTCGACAGCGGCCAATAAAAAATCGCTACTTGCTGATCAGTACCTAAATGAAAAACTGCAATAAATCCGCCCTTCGTGAGCGTGTAGGGAATAATGGTAACAGACAAATACAATAGAACGGCACTCCTTCAAGCTGCAGAAATTAAAGCGGGCGCTGCAAGGTGGTGCAGTTATTGCTAGAGCACGATGCGAAGACCACTATCGGGGAGACTGCATTGCATTACATTTAGCAGCTGGGAATGGCTATAGAGACGTAATTCACACATTGATTGATTATGGATATGGGACGGGGTACCGGGACGTCCCGTCCCATGTAAATCACTAGCGAAAATTAATTCGTTATCGATATGTCGCCCGAACGCGGCACGACTGTTCAGCAGTTCATGACGAATTTAGAACAGAATTTCATGCAGCAGCAAAAAGATATAGTGTCAGTTCACTTCTTATCGATTGGGGGCACTTCTCTGAACGCGATGCGGCAATGTACAGCACGTAGCAGCCTACAAAGGAGTAGGAGGAATTATCCAGTACCTGCTTGGTAAAAGCGGTCGTTAATTTGTAGTGCGGTGTGTATGTATGGTAGTGCCCTGCATGTAGCTACTCTGGCACATGCATTCCCTGCGGCCCTAGAAGGACACATGAGGATCGGGCAAATACTCCCGCGCCAGGGGGCGGATGTCATATATGAGAGCGCACTTCAGGCTACAGCTTATGTCTGTAACGAAAATGTTATACGTCTGCTAGGAGAAATGGAGCTGTTGGCGATGCCTGGATACGTCCTCATCCGTTCGATTTTCGGCTGTACGATTATTGAGCGTTCCCGGGCTCGAGGTGCCCGAGATTGCGGCTTATTCCCTACACGCTCGGTTTCCTTAAATTTGGTTCCACTTTCTTTTGGTATAGTTTGGGGCAATGATCGCCGTGTGGAAAAGCTGGTGATTGGCTAGCTGGACTTCCGATTGAATGATGCCAGAGCACCACACTCTGGGAAAGCATGTAAACATCGTGGTATGCACTACCGATGGAATTGGTGCTCTATTCCACAAGAATTCTCAACAAAATACACACTTACACACCTTTTTTAAATGTCGGTACGTTTTACTTTTTGTTCTCAGCGTGCAACGGTGGACTTCTAGACCTCCCACACTCGAGCTCATCTACATGAGTTGTCTATCTAGCCTCTACCCTTCATTGTAGAGTACAAAAGTTTCCAACGATCGTAATTAAGGCTGAGAGGACATGTGACAAGGTATCTTTATCATGTATAATTTTGGTTTTGCAGGTTGCTTCCTGTTACTGTCGTAGGCGCGTTTCGTGATCGTTCCTCGCCAAATATCCTCTTTCCCATCGAATGTCTTCCGAAGTCCAGTCCTCCAGTTGTGCGGGATAACCACTGTAGCTATTATTTACGGGTAGGCTTCGCTAACGCTTAGTGGGCTAGTATGCTTAGAGGCTCGATGCTACGTTTGCGGAAATTAGAGAGCGGAGGAGAAGGAAGAGGGAACAGGGTACGTTAGCAGGATTGACTAAATGTACAGGATGCTCTGCTCAATTGTTGATAGAATCTGGTCACATTACCGCCTTGTAATGAAGCTCAAAATCTAATACCTACTGGGTCAGTGGCCAATCGCTACCTACTCATTCGCCGTACAGCACAGGAAATTACACGGTCACGCAGTATCACTCGACTTGGATGTGACGGTTGTTACTTTGGATGCTTGATTGACTTCTTGATTGATCTTTCTCGAGGGCATAAGGCCCGCATATGTACAAGCTCCCATATGCGTACGCTTATGTACTATCTGACATGAGACGCATCTCCCTGATCCTGATGCAAGCCATGCATATCTTCATACAATCCACCATCTTCATATAAGCCTTCATTCTCATACAAGCATACAAGCCATTGCATCAGAACCTTGATGGAGGCTGAAACTCACGGTATAGGTACACATTCAATAGTGGTGATGCAACATGGAGAAAACCGTGTATATAGACTATGGTACAGAGAGAAGACTCGGAAAGAAGGAAAAAGACTCGAGATATATACAAGAGACATCAGCCCCGGTTAAGGTGAGCTTATATCAGGTCTCAGATCTTATATATGTAACAGGTTGCTCCGGAAATCTGGAGGATAGCGAGAAAACTTCTATATTGATTTGTCTAGGTTTAACAGCCCCTCTGGTTGTTAAATAGGCATATGCGATGGAAGCGTTGCATGTCGATATATTCGACGAAGTTGCGGCTCGCTAGGAGATGTCTTAAGCAGGTGTACAGTAACTAGAGTGTTGGTTAGAAGTCGCATACACTGAGATCGAGGAAGAATGACAATGTATAACATGGGTGAAGAAGGCGAGAATAACTACAATGAGACTATAAGGAGCGATTATATACAAATGAAATGTAAGAGAAAGACCTTCTAACCCTGCTCAGCGGCGAGGGAACTTCCCGACCTTCGTGGCCGGCAGGAAGTCCATCACCGCCTGATCACGATCCTCCATCGAGAACAGTTCTGATACTTGCACGTGCCTGCGCCTTCCCGCTTTCCAGCAAGTTTCCCGCAGGACTGTTTTCCACAGTTCCCGCAGCTCATTCCTCCACTTCTTGTAGTGGTGGAGGAGATGCTCCCGCGTCTGGGCCGCCTTCCCGCACCACCAGCACTGGTCATCAAAACGCTTGAGGCATGCCACTGTGGGCGCATGCCGCATTTCGGCTGGTAGTATCGTGAGGCGAGAGACTTCTTGCTCCTCATTGGAATTGGCCTTCAGCTCCCAGCCTTCCCGTTTCGGTACCCGTAATACCTGCTGCATCTTTTCTCTTACCATTCAGTTTTTGCCGCGGCCCTCTGCTCGGTGATCCTTCTTGCTCTATTCGCTACTGAGATGAACGCTTGCTCTCGGACTGTGCTTCCGCGGCCCTCGCGGGCGTTCAATGAAGTGTTGTGGAGCTACCCGTTGGAATACATCTCTGGCGACCTGAAGTTGGTTGCAAGAAAACAATTTTCATTCCATAATTTCCGCTATTTGCCGTTGCTCTATGCCTCCAATCTGAAAACGCAAAAACTGCAGAGACATGCGAATGAGAGTTCATGAGCTGTGGTAGCACCTTGGATTATTGCTCAACATGATGCAGCGGATCCATCCAGTAGTATCCTGATAGTACACGCGAATGATGGATGACTGCCTTGGCCATATAAAAAACTTGGGTCAGCTAAATTCGAACTGAGGAGGCAGTGGCATGAGCGAACCGGGGGTCCATCTATTCCCAGTCCACATGTTCTCGATGATCGTACCAGTTGGAGCCTGGTAGTAGACGCGCACCTGGGTCGTTGCAGATTTGAACTAGCTGCAGATAGCAAGGCAGGTCTCGGCAGCAGCGTCTAGCTTGGGGGAAGCTCCGAACGCCTTCACTTACTATCTCTTCGCAAGGTCATCAGTGTAGTACTCTTGCAGCGTATCCCTGCGGTACATTTTAGTGTCGTTTAAACTAAACGGCCGGTAAAGTGGCTTTTACACTATGTTGTCGTGAGATCCATCGTGAGATTTGTCGTGAGGTTATCGTGAGGTCCATCGTGAGGTATGTTGTGTGATTGTAGTGAGGTTATTCGTGAGGTTGCAAACTTCAATGCTTGCGGTGTGGATCGTGAGATTTATACGCTCAAAAGGGATGTTTTACATCATTTTGTAGTCTGTATACACACCGCAAAAACGGGTGATTTACACATCAACAATGTTTGAAATCTCACGTTTCTGTAGTTTCGGGCGAAGTGCTATAGTTTCGGGCGCAGTGCAGTAGTTTCGGGCGCAGTGCAGTGTTGCTACAAGTCGGCAAAGAACTTTTCACTATACCTGGCAGTGTATGTACTCCTCACGGGCTTAGAATATTTCTTATTCAGCACCATCATCACCTGGTTGCACACACGCATGCACACACGCATGCACACAGAACCATTCCAAATTACTCACCGTACAATTCTAAGAGGTAAATGTAGAAATCCCTTCAGTATATCTATTATGGCTGTGATGGCCCGCTGGTTTGAAAGCCTCAACACCAAGGTGAAATCTCGTGATAGTTGGCTAAAGTAATTCATACAAAATCACTCAATGTCGCTTCATTTACACTCCTCTGTGGTTTAATTCACACGTTGCACTGAACTTCACTCAGTATTAGAGGTTCACATGCAGTGGTTTAATTCGCCCTACACATTTCAATTCCAGTGTTTAATTCACCCTCCAGTCTTGGACTTGTCCGAAGATCTGGGCTTGCTGTTGTGTCAAGTAAACACTTTGTAAACCACGAAGTGTAGATTAAACTCTATCGCTAGTCTTACACCACGAAATCGTGGCATTTACACTCCGGCACACCAAATTTATGAACCCTAGGGGTACCGCGGCGGTCGGTATAGTAAACCGTTTTTAAATGGAAAAGACGCCGCAAAGAGGAGGTAGAAGCGTTCATCTTGCACCCCGATTGTCTCGACATCGGTGCCTGCAGGTGAATCGAAATGGTTACTGATGCCACTACAATCTTAGGTTGAGGGAATCTTCGGGCCTGGGACTTAGAGCTGAAGACCAATCGTATACCACTGTATTAGCTCCGCGTGTGAGCTTTATTCAAACCAGCTGATGTTCTTTACCATTGCTCTCTATCACTACCTGAAGCCTTGAAACTCAAGAGCTGAAGACGAATTCTGCTCGGTTGTATTAGCTAGGCGGCTGGTCGGGATGTAAAACTAATTGAAGCTCCAACGAAGTAAAATGCTTACAAGTAAGTTGAGTTTCAGTCGCAGGACGGGCGCATTAAATATCTGATAAAAGACCCCGTCTACTCCACAGGTGCCTGCATGATTGACTGAGCGAATTATGTACCAACGTAACCATGTGATGCTGACAAACAAACAACAAGATAGTCCCTCATGATACCGCTTGTGGTTAACCACCCGAGTTCGCTGTGCTCTCGACTGGAGGAGAGTGCAGGGTAAGCTTATGGAACGGCCCGCATCACTCACCCAGCGAGAGCGGAAGTTAACTGGTTAGTACGAAAGGAAGAGAGGTTGAAATACCCCTAGCCCTTTTCTACCTTCAATAACTTTAGGCGTGTGGTTAAGGGTGTACGATTTCGATGATGCAATGGTCTTAGCTCCTGCAAGCTTGATACCGTTCTGGGGTGGTATTAAGACGCTACCGCCCGCCAGTTGCAGGGCTTCAGTCTTCCTAGTAGCCTAGCGCCAGCGATAAAAGCCGGATGGCAGACTATCTTCCTAGCTGGGCTTGCAGAGACCAAACGTCTTTAAAGACTTAAACCCTAATCTAAAATTGTACTAATATTCTGCGCAGTGCAAATAAAAGGATGCACTTAATGCTAGAAGCTACAGCAGTGGTTAGCTAAATTTAATCTAGAGCACTTGTGTCCATAGACCATCATTCCTGGTGGTCTTACAGCAAGACTTTGAATCCTCACTAAGTAATTCTGTTCAACGACAGTATTCAAGGTATGCATTGCAACAACATAACGAGCACTGCGGAATGGTTGTTGATAGGCTAGTACAGTAGCTTGTACGCAGACATTATAGGACGCTTCGATTCCTTAATAGATCTAGATGTTCTGTTGGAAAGTTGTTTTCACTGTTTAAGGTTTCTTTACCATTTATAAGGCGACACGAGTTCGAGCGGGTGGATGTGGTGAGAATTTACCGAAGATCCGTTTTTGGAACCGTGTAACTCTGATTACCCCTACTCTATGGAACTAGTGCTGACCACGAGGGTGTCGCCGCGGCTGATTGTGCGCAGGCGCGTGAGTTGGTTCTGTTTTTTGGTGTGAACGGAAGGTGTATTCAACATTGTAGATATTCTTTCTCACATTTATCTACTTAAATAAGTATGTTTTAAATTTAAACTCTGCACCTGTGCCATAGAATCTATCGATAGGAAAGATTGGGAATTCACCCTTCTAGCAACGAATAGCACAGGAAAAGCATACTTAAAGCTAATTATTCAAATAAATTGTATCGTTACCATTGGGTTCACGTGTTATACTACCGGAAGAGAATTCGCTCTGGATATCGATGTTACGATCTCAAAGTCGTTTAGATCTCACTGTCATACTATTTAGGAAATAAATGTACATACAGATATTCAACGTAAAATCGATTAATCAAGCGCAACACAAAATATTCCCGATTTTACGCCCTAAATTCAGATACATGATGACAGATAAAATCCATTGATGCACCCATAAGCCCAGCCTAGCACACTCAACTTTACTTTGTCGGAATCAGACGAGTATTATTCCTCAGCCTAGTTGAACATCAGATACCAAGGGAAATAGCACATTAGTGTGCTTATTGTGGAAGCTGCCGCACTCGCAGATAGGCCTCATCCCATTTTTTAGAGCTTCGATATAGCTGCCATCACCGTGCAAGAGATCTTCCAGCAGTTTCTCCATATTGACTTTGTCAGACCTCCACGGATCTTGGACTCTCAATCTCCGGTACGTAAGAAACTCGAATTGGACGGCGCCCCATAAGATACCAAGCTTGGATTTGCCGAAGTAAATAGGATGAAATCCTATAGTCTGGGTCACAAAGCAAGGCTTCGACTTGAGATGTGTAGGTCCGAGAGGGGTTGGTCCGAGACGTGTTGGTCCGAGATGTGTTTGTACTTCAATCACGGAGCGCTTGAGAATGGCGACAAGCAATAACCACCCCGTCATAACGCTTCGAGACCACGTTTTGCCGGACCAATCAAGAGAACCTTGGGACCCTTGCGTTGGCGCTGGGTATTGCGGGAGCAATGCCGCAAGTTCATCTGCCGATAAGTTCTGGTGACCACACTTCGAAGTAGAAATATTAGGGCCCCTGACCCGAGGTGTAAGAGCGGAGATAGAGATGGGTGCCTTGAGTCGCGGATCGGCACCGCATTTGAGCATACCAAGCAGGAGTGTGATAATTCCGAACAAGTCTTCGTCCTTGGTCCCGTTGTTCGCTAGGTACCATCCTGTTAGCACCAATGTATGCAATGGAAACGGTTCCAACTGCAGGTTACAAAAAGGACATTTCTTTGCAAATAGCCCACGCAAAGGTCGTTTATAGGCCGATATATCTGCTGCGAGCAATTGCAAGAGGCTGTGGCAGACTATTTGCAAAGAAGTGTTGCAAAATTTATGCTTCCATTCGGATGGAATGCCAGATCCGTCAGACAGGACATCCCGGATAGCGCTGTGCTCGGCACTCCATCTCCCGCAAATGTCCACCTCATCGCCGGGAAACCGGTCAAAGCGTGCGTCGACCAACTGTGGAGGTGTAGAAGTGTGAGATCGGATAATGGAGACCATCAAGCGCTCAAGAGGTGTATAACCTAGAGCATCCATATCCGCTACAGCTCCTGGGGACTTTCGGAGGAGAGTTCCAAGGATAGTGCAGCAGGCTGTTGACCCAGGTAGGTACGATACCGAGAGGTGAACTGGATTCATTCCAGTCATCTTCCTATCGGTTCGTTTGCTTACAATCTCTTTAACTAAAGTAGCATTTCCAGCCATTATGCTAAAACACAACGCCTCATCTGTAAATTTTCCACCAGTGGCTTCGGCGAGTTGAACAATTTTCGGTAGTGCAACGGGGAGGCGGTTTGTTTCAATGTTACTGAATGAATTGCTTGCGAGACCGTGTAATATCTTCGTTTCATATGGCGGTTTTTTCCACGAGCTGGGCCAGATTTTCCAAGTATCTTGTCTGTCTAGAAACAAATCGTCCATCTCCATCTCTTCGTCAACCGTTACCGCGGAGGGTGACTCTGGCTCTTTGGGAACTTCGTTACTAGGGAAGTGGTGGACGGAGGTACACAAGGGAGGAGGAGTCCAGCCAAAGGTCTGCTGTTGGCTTGGGTGAATTGTCTGAGCTTGATGATTGAACCCAATCGTCTCGGCATCCCATTCTCTGGGACCTCTGCCCCACGACTTTGCTGTTTTAAATGCGTAAACCCAGTATTGATAGAGCCATGTGGACATAATTCTATATTTTAAAATCCATTTAGCCCATGAATCATTGGAGATATAGCATCTGTTACTGACCCCTGTTCTTCGTTGCCCATTGAAGTAAGATCTTCACCAAAGTGACCGCTAGCAAGCATACGAGCTCGATTTGTTGTCTGAAGTGCTTTATGGGTTTTTGAGAGTGGGGATGGTGCATTGTTTGCCGCTGTGGGGCTTGAGATATCCGACGGTGTCGCTACTATGATATCGCTCATTGGTGTACCAGGCAGGTGCAGCGATGGAGACAGCGAGGTGGTTCCTTGATTTAAGGACCGCAGAAATCTCTGGGGGGTGTTCCAATCAAGAAACCTAAGGCGATCACAGTTAGCGGAGGCAGCGACAGCTAGTTTACAAGATACTGACATTGAACTACCGAGCAACGCCGGAGAGGGCGCACATATTTGATCGGATAGCGACGGATAGTTTTCACCCCCGGGGAAGCGGTAGGAGAAGGGACTTTGCCATTATCCTTCAACCATCGACTTAACTTTTGAGTGGGTACTTCCTTTCCCTCACTGATAAACTTCGTTGACTTCCCAATCTTCTTCCGCTCCTTGTATGTGTCCCACATCGCCTTTTTCTTCGCTGAGGGGATGTTTTTTTTTATGTTCCATTTCTTAAATTTGTACTTGTATTGTGATTCACTGGCTGTATTAGATCGGTGGGAAAATAACGGGGAAAATGAGACTCACGTTGCATGAAATCCATGGTTGGCCTTCATGATTTCTACTACTTCCGGTAGCTTACGGTTTTCGCTGACGAAGAGTCCTACAATGTCGGGCTTTAAAATATCCCATCTCTGCTCGAATGGAATTTCAGCAGATATTCGACTCGAGCTCGATTCGTGCAACGGAGCAAGTGGTGGATTCATCAAGGTAGATATAAGTGTGAATTAGAGTTTAAGAGATATCCGTATATATTCGTGGTCGTCGATTTGGATGATGAACGAGAGAATGAGCGGAAATGTGTGCCTTTTTAAATTGCAGATATCAGACTCTACTCTACTCGAGTACTTGCTAGGGCCTACTGCGTTTCACCGGTTGGTTGTGCTTTTCATGCACGAGTGATATTCTAGAAAGGTACTGCTGCCAAGTCGAACAAAAGTAGACAACCGACAGGACACCATAAGTAGGTAGAACGCCAAGTCGAACAAAAGTAGACAACCCAATAAGAGACCATAAAGTAGGCGACCAAAAGTCAACGACCCAATAAGAGGGCCTAGGGGTTTCAGCGCGACGGGAGGAGTATGCGGAACGCCTAACTAGTGGAACCAAAGACTGCGTAAGTGTGGCAACCCTTGCGCAGAGTCAAGCTGTCCAAAAGTCGATATCGTATCATACATAAATTCGTCCGTCATGCACGCAGCTTGCATTCCCATGCATGGCGCTGTTGTCCACGCATGCGCACCGACAAGGATACTCCACGGAACGCCAAGCCGAACAAAAGTCGACTGCAACCGTGGAAGTAATTGGACTGTTGGTATTGGAATGTGGTTCCTGACTACCGCCATGGGGGACATACCGGGTTAAGTTGACATCTAGACTACAGGACGACCATAGGCCCACCGAGGAACGGCAGCCGTTTAGGGTGGCCTTCGGTCAAATGTCGCCAAGCCGGACAAAAGTTCAAACGTCTCCAAGTATACGCGCAACCAAACTCCCAGTAGTCGTCCCCCATCCCTTTCCTGGTGTATGCACTCACTTTCTGACCGTGGTTGCTCAAGCCTGGCCTGGAAATTCGCTCATGTTCGTAGGAAGCAGTGATGTTTGTACTTATCAGAGCAGGGTTATGACGTACATACCGTACCCAAGGCAAAGATACTACCAGACTGCTGCCTCAGCTCCCCTTAACTTTCCTACTTCGATGGTATGGTGTGACCAGATCAAATTTGTTTATATAAATACCAGGCATTTGACGGATCGTAAACTGCCAGCCCCAAAGCTTCTGGCCAGTGCTCAACCCACCGGTTACAATACTCTTGCCCGTATCTAAATCCACTCCTCATTAAATTTAAAATGCCGTCTGATGATGCTCGCCATGCCCCGCAAACGCTAAAAAGGTTTGACTCCTTGTTCGTTATTCAGGCTATACGCATAATTGACGAACATAATTTTCAGGACTCCAACCCAACCGCAATCCGTTCACAAGGCCAGCTCACAGACATGGGCTCCCGTAACAGCAAACGAAGCTGTCCAACCCCAAGAGGCATTGAGTGAGGGTCCAACCATATCTGACACTACCGGGTTCCACGAGTGGGGTTTTTACTGTCCATATCACGGTCCAATACTTCGCCTGCGTTCCATCATATCCTGCTCGTCTGGCTATAATCTTAGCCCGATGGAAAGATTTTTGGCAGAGGACCCTTCCGAGCAAGGTGCTCTTTTCAACAGGCCCGATATGGAGAAGACGACATTTTCCAACGCCTGTATCTGCAACGAATTGATCATGAACGCTATGGCGATAGCTAATTCTGAAAAGTAACACCTATTCCGTTTCCGTATTAGCTGTGTAAGTGATGATCATCCACCAAATAATTGACTGGATCCGGTTTAACATAGTTTGTACAGACAATTCAGCATGGCAACCCTTTGTGGCAAAGGCTCGAACTCGAGTGATGATGGATAAGACTGGGAATGCTTCCTATGTCGTTGTTTTTATGTATTTACGGTTAGGACAGAGTTATGTTAACGTTCTGACTATTTACAAGTCACTTAAACTTATATACCTAACATGATTTTGTTCCTAGCAGTACATGGCAACAGAGCAACCAGGCCATGTTTCTTGATTCCCTATGGGTATTTCTTCGTATCTCAATACTTCACTCTACGTAGATACATAGCTAGTAACAGCACAGTCTGCAGAGAATACAAGTCGCTAGCCTGCCGAAACTACTTAAGTAAATATTCTAAGTGAATAACCCCATCTAGTCTACCTAGATGTTTTAGTACTACATACTGGAGCATATATAGGCCCCAAGTACTTCTTCACTCTTCTACTCCGACGTAATGATGACCTACGGCATACCTTGTGCCTCGTATCGCACTTGCAAGACATTCTGGGTAGGTTTCACTCTACTTGGTCCGCTAGAGTCTTGTGTGCTAGTGTTTAGTGCTAGCTGTTGTACATAGGGTTAGGGTTAATATAATCTCTAGCTTCAAGCGGCTGCGCTAAACTCTTTGAATATTTTGGTGCCTCTTTACAACATTTGAGTGACGGCCACTAGCTACTTCGGTCAACAGTGATAGCGTAGTCACAAACAGTGTTCTCAACGGTCTTATTACTCACGGTTGTTCACGGTCGTTTTTGCTAGCTTGGCAGAAATTAGGGCATCCACCACGGTGCCAAAAAACTGTTTTTCCAATTAAGTATCTGAGTTCTACTCGGATCGCAAAGCGATCTGTATACGAAACGTGCCGAATTAGGCCCTCATTCACCTGCTGTTTCTGATTTACCATACGACTAATATCGAGTGAGCGAAGGTGCAAAAAATGCCTTTTTTGACTATTTTTACACAGCCAGGCACACGTTTTTGGTCTTATCAAAAATCAGAGACTTAGACGTAAAAGAGCGTCCTTAACTGCATAATTCGAGTATATATCATACAAGGCGTGGTGGCGGCGGCGTTGCCGCTGATAGGATGTAAACTTCGCTGTGCTCAGGAGTTAATAAGATTTGGTTAGCATACTTGAGCGGTCAACAAAGAAGTTCACAAATCTCAAATAAAGATGTAGAAAGGATTGGAGCACGTTTGCTCATCGCTCCGGTTTCTCGGCTGCTGCGCGGCCTCACAACCTACGGCGACACACATGCGGGTGCTGCGCATTCTGACTCTCTTTTCAGCTTTCACCCCCCTTCTAGCTATTGTTTTGCAGTCTCCAGCACCCTCGTCCTATCTCCTAACGTCACGTGGTAATGACGCATAAGTCCAAGGAAAATGATAGAAGATCACGATGGTGTTGCGATGACGCCACAGAAACTGACGCACTGCCACATGCCGAACAATTCCGAACAATCAGCTTGAGGCACTGCCACACGGAAAATAATTCCGGCCAGTGAGAATCTTCGAGGCGGCACAAGATGTGTATATGTTTACAATTACGACCCGAGTTGAATTCAGATACTTAATTGGAAAAAACCGTTTTTTGGCACTGGTGGGGTACCGAGTAATAAGACCGTTGAGGACGCTAACGACTACCTCCCATTCGTCAACCGGTTTAAGGTGTTTGAACTACTGAACCGAGAGACTTGCCTTTTGACCCTCCCTTACAGATATTATCACCTGGCCATTGAGACCCTGCGTGGCAGTGAATGCTGGTTTATATGGTAGGTTGAGTTTCCTGATTAGGTTTAGTAATATGAAGATGTTTATTGCATTGCAATTGAGAGGTGCTTTGACTCGCTGCATGTTATCCATATATCTCGTACAAGGACTTTATGGATGATGCGTGCAAAGCGCAGTCTCTCTGTGCTACATAGATATTGACTTGACATCAGAGTCCGAGGACCTTCCAGAATGACTTTAGATTAAGGTGATTCGTTGTAGTTATATCTCATCCAAAGTTGCAAGTAAGGCTTGGATTCCCAAGCTCTCCAATCCAAACTGCATATCGTTCAGTCTCTCTCGGAGTTACATACCGAGAGAGGTAGACTAGTTTCTTTGCTGCTGTGTGTTGAATAACTTTTGGTACCTGATTTGCTGTCCACCGCTGCTGCTGAAGTTCTAATTAGGGGGTTCGACTTGCCGTACTTGATACAAAGGTAGGTCTTGGAGTCTCCGCTGCTGCAGTGAGTGCGTTGCAGATTTGCCTTCCAACTCTTATAGATTCCTATCGATAGCTATGTTACTGGTGTTAAGTTAGCACCGCAGCCTCCGCTGAACTTATTACATATACCGGATATCTAGTTTCCTACGTCGAAGGAATTGCTGGAATCGTCAGAAATGGATTCCGCAGGTTCAGAGATGCATTTTCGGAATTGGGTCTCTTCCCTATACCTTTCTGACTCTCTCGACTGCTTTTCCTGCTGTTCGTACTGTTCTTTGGATTTCTTTTCGTTCGGTATGAACTGAGAGGCCACTGTACAGTTAAATAGTTACTAGAGTGTGTTAATGTAAAAGCTGGTACTACTACGTATGGTCTTGTATGTGAATGGGATAGGATACGTTGCAAACGTGGACTCGAGTGATCATGGAAGTGCAATAATGTGAAAGGTTTTCGGTACAAATCTCAGTGCGGTGGCGGTGACTATATACCCGGCCTATGGTCACGTGCTGCCATTACATTATCCTCCTCTTTAGGTACAGACTCCTGGGCAATACAAGAGAAGGGAAGGGAAGAAGAGAATCAAACAATCAAACAAATATTCCGCGTACGTACTCAGGCATCCCAATGTCCGTCCCGTCCGTCCAAGGCCTTGCCCGAGACCAGACTACAATTTCGGGGCTCAACATTTTAGGACTGGACAGACCAGTGCACTCCATGACAAGACTACAGGACTGCGGGCCCTACAGTCCATTAATTGGCCCCACACAGAAATGGATATTCAATTTAATGAAGCTTATAATCCGCAATTCGGTACAAGCTCATCTCGGCTAAAGATTTATTTCAGGATACGGTGTCCCGGAACTCTCATTCCCGAGCCGGATATACTATATCCGACCCTAGTCAAGACTACGGTCATCTGTGTCGGGCCCTAGTCCTAGAGATTTCTGCCCGAGACGGACCAGTCCCTCTATACTCATGCCCCAGACGGGACGACGATGTCGGGCCCCGAAAGACTGTAGTCCAGACGGACGGTTGGGAACCCTGGTACTACTCGTACGAACCAAGAAGTGCTGCTACCGATCGATGCCTCTCAGGGCGACCTTTCAGTGGATCCAGCTCACAGGGAAACTCCACTTCCAGTGTTAGGGGTCTCCTCCCAGTGAATAGAGTAGTGTTACCCGTCCCTTGTGGCTCCAGATGTAAAATGTCTCACCGCTTGCGTGGCTGTTATAAACGACGATAATCAGCGACGTCTCATCATCGTGCTCGTCGATGTGAGTGGTTAAAGCTCGCACTAGGGACTTTTCGGCGAACTTCGTCGTCTTATTGCTTAGGATCTTGAACCGCGTCACCTTGTAACCATATGCATCCTCGAACACCTGCCAGAGACGATCTTCGACCTTGTCAACGCCGAGGTTATCGTTATCCCAACTGATCATGATCGCCGTGACTTTTGCCATAGGGCCACTCCGCAGAAGGGAGCCCAATTTTCACGGCCTGCGTCAGGTCCTCACCCAGCTTGGCCAATGACTGGACATAGTCTTCCAAGTCAGAAATCGCCATGTATCCGTTGCCGTTGCGGGTGGGAAAGGAAAGTTCTCTACTTGGGCAGAATCGAGAAAGGGGCAGTGTTCCTAAGCGGCCCGGCTGCATGAAGCCGGGCCTGATCGTCGCTAGTGCACACCTGTAATCGAAGCCTGGCCGGCCGCCAAGTCTTATGCACTCCTCGAAGGTATATGCAACATGCAAGCTTCCACAGGCCTCAAAGATATATGCAGGCAGGCCCAGGCTTATGCCAGGCTTATGCAGGCCGGCCTAGGCTTATGCAGGCCGGCCAAGGCTTATGCAGACCGGCCCAGGCTTCTGCAGGCCTCGAAGATATATGTAGGCTTCAAATATATGCAGGCCGGCCGAGCTGCTTAGGAACACAGGAAAGGGGAAGTTAAATGTAGAGGATGTAGATTGGTCGGTGACAGTTAGCGTTTGTGTTGTAGTAGTGGAATGGATGCGCTCAGTAGAGCCGCACCTTATCCTGACACCCTTGCATGCATGGTGGAGGTTGAAGCTTAAGCTTGAGACTGACTGTCACTTTGCGACACGCTGAGCCCTAAACCCTTTCATCGCCTTGTCAATGACATCATCACATAGTGCCGTTAGAAATGGGGTATGCTCGAGCCATCCCCCAGGTGCTTAACATTTGTGATGCTGGACTCTTCTACAACTTATTGATGAGTATTGAGAACTTACTGACTTGCGGCAGTGCTGGCGCCTGTTGCATGTGTACCTGCATTGTGAGCCTCGCTGCTCAGATCCGTTTGATATGCAGTTGGTGTATGAAGATATGCCTCAGGAGAGCGGCTCATATCAGAGCGGCTCATATCAGTGCAAACGGATATGCAAACGGATGTAGATATGGATACGAATATGGATGTGGATATAGGAGCAAGTCTGTATATATACGAGCCTTCTGGCCTCGAGAGATCAGTTGATCAACAAGTCTTTCTAGCATCCAAAGTAACAGCGCCTGGTCACCAATCGCCGAGTCAGCGGCTGTGATTAGGAATGTTCACTGTTATCAGCCAACCTACTGTCCATGATTTGCGAGGAAACGGCGCTAGACGGCTCCTCGGAAGGAATCTTTGATCTCACACCGCTGGCTAGTATGTGCCGCGGTTGCGTTGGAAATATACTTACCTGGGTACGTGAAACTACTCCCTGTACCTAGCTTTTTTTCCGCCCTTAGAGACTCGCAGCGAGTAACTACAAGTTAGTCCAGGAATAACTTAGGACTGACTTGAAGACACATCACAACCGACAATGAGGACAACAGTACCATCGTCATCCCGATAATAGCAACCGTCAGCGCTGCACCACTCATAGACCCCCGCAATCTTCTTAGCAGCGTCACGGAGTTCGGAGGCGACATTCGGGTTCACATCGCGGAGAGTCATAGCAGCGGGGGCCCTCTTTGTGTCCAACTTTCCGGCAGTGTTCAGAAAGTAGATCTAGAGGAAGGAGAAGGAATCTTTCTCATCAACCGCCTTTTCTGCAACCTCCCTAGGATCCCGAATGAAGACGTCCATAGAATTCCAGGCTTTGAAAAAAGTCGGCTTCCTCCTTCTCCCTTACCGCGGCGAGAGCAGTTTCGTATTCGTTCTTGAGGCGGACCTCGCTGGCGGTGATTTCAGTAGAAACAATATTACACTGTACCATTTGTCGGATTCTTCAAAATACCTACTCAGTCTGCTTTAGCGTACCTTTCCATCGGCAACGGCTTGATGCAATGCCTCTAGAGCAACGTTTTTACCGTCCGCCGGGATTGCGAGCCCGTAATGTTGGAGCTGAGCGTGGGCCCACACCATTTTACAGCTTTTTGGGGAAGAAAAACTTCAGAGAAGCCACTGTTAGTAGCCACAGGGGATTATCTGAGCTGTGAACCGGTTGGTTCAGTGTAGGTGAAGATGCTGGATGTTGCGGGGGGGATGATGATGGACACTATCTGTTTGCCGACGTTAGCAGGGTAAGCTGAGTGAGATGATCAACGAGAATGGAAGTGGTACCAGATTTATGAAGATAATTTGGGCAGAGCTAGAGGTGGTGGATTAGATTACAATAAGGTCAAACAAACGGCGATATCTACACAAGTTCTGATCGTGATGACCGTCAGAGAATTCGAAACGTTCTTGCCGGATGATGGTTCTTTGGCGAGTAGCTAGAGAGGATATCGGTGTCAATCTGATGAAACGGCAGCTGTAGTGGTATGTTATCGGTTACTATGGTGAAGCAAACAAGTTTGGGATGCTTTCGTATACCAGACTTTCCAGATTCACTTCGTTGCGAGAGAGGCGAAAAAGTCTGGGCACGAGAGCAAGTTTGGGCTGCAGTCCCTAAATACTAAAATTAATACTTCGCACATTTCTAATACCAAGAACTTGATTCGTGTTGCCTACAGCTACTCATAGAAAAGATCGGGAATTCCCTGTTATGGCTAATACAACACTTTTCGGGGTGGCCTCTAGCACAACTTGGTATGGTCTAGGGGTTAGCTCTCAAAACCCTGGTAGAATTACCTCAAATGTTGATGGGGTTGAGATCTGGTGTCTGAAACCCCCCGAAGAGGTTTAACCACACGTTCCAACCCTCCTGCTTCCCGATCTTTTCTATGGGTAGCTGCAATATGGCTACGTGCGGCTGCTCTTGGCACTTTTGGTTGTTCTTTGTTTGCCCTTGTAGTCTCAGACTCCTTGACATTGACCTTTCCGTTAACATCTTTTATTAGGGAACCAACACACCGAGAACAACATCTCCGATCACTCTCTGCGCCTAGAATATGCTTTTCAACCCCAAGCATCAAACCATCGACCATACCAATTTCAACTTAATCCGACTCATCTTGGGGCCGAATCGACGAACACCGTAAGCAAGCTAGAATGATAACTGGGGCAGTGAGATTCGTTGAAAGTGCTTTCATTTTTGATGTACAAAAAGCTACTTTAATTTTCAATGCCTTTTTCAGTGCCTCCTAAAAGGAACATTTCCGACTCTCTTTGAGCGGGTTGGGCAGCGCTGGGGCCGCGAACTCTGTCCTCTGCAATCGACCCAACAGTTTAACTCTATCCAGATCACAAACTGCAAATCAGCTCACAAGCCCCCACGATAGCCTACTGCAATGTAAATGTACGATGCAGATGCAGTCGCTTGATCTATCTAAGAGTAAAGTTTATGTCATTATATACATGGAGAGTCTAGAGGTCCTGCGGAGATGATGGAGTGGCGAATGGTGGGTGGCGAGTGGCGAGTGAGCAACCGTGTATGAGTTTATGAATATGAGTCGACTAATATATCGGCGACCTCATTCTAGACCTTTCTAGTAACATGAGATGTTGCATAAATAGATCTTAGCCCTCCTACGACTTACTGGGCTGTATTCATATAGGCTGACGTCTCTATACATAGATAAGTACGTACACATTCGTACATCAACTACCGTATATATATGGCCTTTATGGCCCTCCTAGATAGACACAATAAAGCTTCTCTATCTCTACTTTTAACATGCGATGTTGCATAAATAGATCTCACACGGGCTGACTGGGCTGGCTCTCATACGGGCTGACGGGGCTGGCTCTCATACGGGCTGACGGGGCTGGCTCTGATACGGGCTGACGGAGCTCAGCCGTCTCTACATTTAGATGAGTACGTACGTGCTCGTACCGTATATATATATGGCCTTGTGGCCCTCTTAGATAGTAGAATTAAGCTTCAAGCAATCAGTATTTCAACATGCGAGCGACATCACCAAATGAGTGACTCTTCATGCCCGAGTCAGTTCTCGTGATCGGCCTACTGCTGTTGCATTGCGGATTGGTACCGGTCCGGAGGTGTAAAAGTACCTGTTGTTCGCATTGGCTGAGATTTGAATCGGCCCCTTGGTACATAAATATTGCAGTATATCTGCTTGTGCTCCTAGTCGTCGGCTTTCAGGCTTCATACGATAATTACAACTTGCAATTGGGGTTCTACACCCACGGGCCGCTTTTGTGAACGATGTGGGGGCTGTGGGGGGTTACCCAGTGGCGAGCCTGTGGATACACTCAACGCCTACAGCCTCAAGTCCCTCTGTCTCTGCCAACCAGCACTGTAAGCCTTCGAGGCCTTGCTTTGGGATGGATTCGAGTGCATTGATATCTCCAGTGTGTGGTAAAGCTTTACACGATTTTCTTTTTTCTTTGTCTAGGTGGAGCGTATTCGAATTGCGGCAGCGCTGAATATAGGTTGTCTGAGTGAAAAAGATGATGGAGATTATCAGGATAAGATGATGTGGTACAGGTCCCTTTACGCCCAGCCAGCCTCTGAGATCGTTTCGGATCGTTCCGTCACGCCCTAGCAGGTTCTGCGCCTCGATCGTGTACGAGTAAATGCGAAACCAGGCCAATTAGACACAATAAGATTCTTTCTACCTCACCGCGCTCGAGTGGAATGCGAAGACTGTATAAACTCGGATATGCAGGGTGGAGGGGAGCTTAGAACAAATCAGCGAAGGATACGAGCATTGCACTGGGAGCAGTGGGGTGTTCGAGTGGCCAATTGGATCCAATGTGTGGGTGGTGGCACCCACTACGCGAAGATGGTATAGAGAGATGCATGGGCTAAAAATTTGAAAGAAGACAGACATGTACTCTACACTTTGCTGGATTCCTAATAAAAGGTACATATGAGAAAAACAAACACTGGCATCTTGATCTCAATATTTTTCCCTGTACCGAGCACAGGGACGGCGGTCCTATTAATTCCACGTACAAGGTATATTTGCTTTTGTAGAAGAGGAGGCTGAAACTGCCAGAGTCCTAAATCATGAGATCGCAAGTCAAATCTAGGAGATCCTAGATCCGACTAGCGATGTTTCGTATTCCGTGTAGGACACAATATTCCGTGGACCGGGCTGAGATGGATTGCAGCTGCAATATGCAGCGGCCAAGAATGAAAATCGTGCGATGGTTTGGTACCAACGGCAACTGTAGGTGACTGAATGTTCGTGCAAGGCGGACAATAATCATTCAAGCATGGAGACTTCACCACGTCAGACTCCTATCTACATCCGTCATCCGTATATCTTTGGGTACCCAATCGTCGCGAAATCCCAATGCTATACCTATTCTGGCCATCCTACGTCAGAGGTGTAGGACTTCAGCTCACCGGTTCAGTATAGTATTGTGCTAACTGGTAGAGAACATCCCGCAGCTAAGTAGTATCTGCTGCCTGTTGCAAAACAACAGAATTTGTCTCGGTATCTCAATGGCTGATGGAAGTCAGCCGAATATGCCTTAACTGCCGACATCGCACTTGCGAGTTGTTATATATTACAGCGACGTCTGCTCTCTGTTTCCTGTCTTTTTCTACAGCTTCGTTGTTTTCGATACATGCAACTTTGAGCCGCGCGAACAACAAGCAGATGATTGCGCTCGACATTTTCAAACCCTGAAACAATAAGCACCAGATAAATACTTCACGGGCGACAGTATCGGTCAGAGTTTGCAGGATAAGAGTCGGGACGAATAAGCCACTGGACGACAGAACGACAAAGGACAAGACTCGGAAGTACTAGCCAAAGCTGCTTAGTTCCGCCGGCTTCGCATCAATGACCCGAGTCCGCCTGCTAGTCTCGGAGTGTTACCGAGACCACCGGCCTGCAATCGCACCACCCGCAATCGCACCACCCGCACAACAAGAACCGACGCCCAGAGGCAATTACCATTATTTTAACATGCACTGGCCTTATTACACCTAGCCGCCACCTGGCGCAGGTCAAATAGTATGACCCCTACCCACAGCTATAGGGCGATCCCGCCGAACCCTATTTTGTTTGTTTTTGTTTGAATCATATTGCATTCGGCCGCTACGCGGCCATGGCATAATACTACAGTTTTCCCCTCCGCTTCCGCTTCCGCGCAAATGAAAACTCAAAGACCCCAAGAATCTGACAAAACCCGAAGCCCCGAAATTAACTCCCACACGGCAAAGTCGCATCTGCCACGCTCCCCGAGAAAACTGCACTCTCCCCCTAACGCCCCAAATCTTTTTGTCTCGGCCCAGTCCCCATAATGGTGTCGACCGTCCAGCCAGTGGCGGAGGTACCGATGCTTTTTTATCGATAGACCCTTCCTCCGTGATACCTAGTGTTATTAACCCGAGCCCCACTCCTAGAGTATAACCTGTGTTCCCCAGTCAGACGACCGCCCGTTGAAATCCCTCGCTAGCTCCCCTCCAGGGTCTCGTTGATGTTATCGCAGTGGAATACCCCAACCGTGCCGAAAGGCACAGGTGTTCGTAGGTCCAGAACTGAAAAACTCCCTAGGACATTCATGGCTCGCTGTCCATTATAGGGCTGTGACGTGCTGGGCATGGCGGGTGGTGATGTTATCGTAAGCTCGTCGAGCACTCTCTCAGAAAAATCTTCACTGAGGTGCGCGGTGTTTTGTCGTTGAAAATTGTCGTCGTAACTGGCGTAAAACAGTCGAAAGAAGGCGAGTTGCCCCAGAAGGGGGACTACCGATCGGTGTCGATGCTGAGTGGTAAAACGATATTGTCGGTGAACAGGGAAAGTCGTGATGAAGCCAAAGTAAAACCCCGCTTTGCCCCGCGAGGGGAAAAGCTTGGCAAAACCAGGCGGAGGGAGGTGTTGTCGAAGGTGTGTGTCCGCCGAACCCTATACGTGTGTACACAAAGAATCGACGCCCAACAACGGTGACTGAGATATCTTGCCGTGAGTGTCATCTATTCCTTGCTAGAGGTCACCGACTAAGTGAAGTTAACGCACGTATATATTACCACATACAGTCTGCTCGAGCTCATAGTGTCGTGATGGGACATCTTATACTGTAGTAAATTCCGGTTCATATTTCTATCACGTGAACTGACTCATAATTTGGTACAGTGGTCACATACTGCCGCATTCCGCAAATAAAGGAGCCTAGAGACCCTGCACGGGCTCTACGGTGTTATGGTATGCCTTTAAAACACACCATCTCCGGTCTGTCTACGATACACTTGCATTACCGCCCAGCCGTCATCGACGTCAAGGTAGCCAGCTCGAGTACTCATCGCCAACGTCCTGACAACAGCAAGTTCTCTCTTTTTGAGCCTCCAAGGATCCAAAGATTGAAACACCACCGTCGCTCGCATAAAAAATGTGGAAGGCCAGATACGTATTCCGCAAATAAGCCCTCTAATAGGATCTTGAACTACTAGATATACGCCTTCATCTAATCAGGCTCGTGATCCATAGGCCTATCTTAAGTGCAATAGTACCGAATGGAAGCTCTCAACTTCGAAACCCCAATCCAATCCACGAACAAGCTAGGGATCCAATTGGAACAACCACTCTTCGATCTCGGCTGTGCAGCAACCCATTTGTCAACTATTTCATTGAGGTCTAACTCGAGGACGACGGCGACCTTGTTTGTTAGTTCGTGATTGGGATAAAGGAAGGCCAAACGACGAAACGATCTGTCCGAAGTCTAGGATACGGTGTAAATTTTCTTTCGTTTGTCATCAGCAACTAGTTAATGCTGACGTTGTTGTAGGAAGGGGACACTGTTCCAACCTAGCTGAGAATTTGCACCCTAGCAATGTCTGGTTGGGCTTAGGGATGTACTGGTCGGCAGTCTGGCAACATGGACCGACGGACGAATTCGCAATAGCTGGATCCCACAGCATTTCCGTTTGGGTTCTTAGCATAGGTACCACTCGGAATCCTAGGATTTTGGCCTCGACACAGCTCATTGGGGTGGATATACTGCAGTCTAAACTCTCGCCCATCACTCGCTGATCCCCGGGAGTGGTTTGGAACCTCTCCCTATTAGTACTGAACTAACAGTGGGTGCTATAGATTACCAACCACTGGACATCCCCTGTCTTCCCTGCCACCCGATATTCATTGGCAATCCTTCTTGGCGGATACCCTTCTGTCCTGCGTGGCTTCTTTGCGTGCTTCAGATGATGCTACGTCACTTTGTTTCTTCGATGGGGGCTGCTTCTGGGGAATCATTGATATGGTGCGATGAGAACTGTTCTGGAGGTTGAGGTATTACTGCTGGAAAAAGTTTCGGTGAGTTACGTCCTTGATGGATGTAAGAACAGAGATTTGAGTAGGGTACAGTTTGACACAATTGAGGCAGTGTTGAAAATGTGTGCTGCCTGTAACTCTCGTTGCATCTGCGGGGCTGTCACTATTTGGCAGCCAAATTGTCGCCGGATATCCGGCCGGCAGCGGACTACATATGGGCGGCCGCGGAGCTTTTTTCGGCCATGGTCCTGATCGTAGCGACCTTGTCTCGTAGAGTACCAGGGGCTTGGAAGAGCTATATACGCGTGGCAGCCCTATTTGGTCCCTCCTCACCCACACATGGGAAGCGAATACAACAATATCCTCCTCTGGAAGCTGTCAAAACACACCACCTAGCAACGTCACTCTGACAGCGAAATTATCGCCTGCAACGTCCCTTCAGACCCAATATCAACTCCACTGTAGACACTGCCCAGGTGAATTTTCATCAACATCCAACCTGCGCCGGCACGAAAAGTCCGTTCACGGCGAGAGCGTTATTTGTGGTCACTGCAACAAGCCTATCAAAAACCGCCCGGACTACAAGAGAAAGCACACACAAGCATGCAAATTTTCTCCTAGGATTGTCTTTTAACTAACCGGGATAGAATTTAAGGGGTACTTTATCATGCCCTTCTTCAAATCAAAGCTTTCTAATAGTTGCACTTAGTGTCATTTTGAGGATTGTTATGGTTTCTTTGCACGCGGTGTATTGAACGAGATAAATGGTTTTTGATGGGCATCGTACGGAAGTTTGATTAACACTTCTACTTGTGTATTGGTGTTTGTTTTGGAATAGTGGGTGTCATTCATCTGGATGAGTATAGTTTTCATTGGCAGATTGCGTACGGATATGAAGAGTTTTGGTTTATATTTTTTTAATTTTTTTGCCTGCTTTTAATTTTTCACCTGAATGTTTTAGTTCAGTTTGATCTAATTTTTTCTACGGCATTGGATAATTGTAGTGTTAGCAACGGTTCCGGACCGTCACATTGGGTCCAGGTCCGGGTCCAAACCGAACTGTGGCCAAAATGGCGGTCCGGGTCGTCAATAACCACGAACTGCCCACTCATGTACGGTTCCATGGTGAACTCCCGACCTGTCTGAACTGGGCGGGTTGTCGGTGGGTCGCTCAGCGGGTCCATCTATAGATTCATATAAGGCTCTTGTATTTGCAGTGTGTTAATAGTATCTTATCAAAATCGCGTTTTCAGCAACCATTAATGTGCTTTTGCTTGTTGAGCAGTTTGCAATATCGATTAATTTGGTATCTGTGTTTCACCTTCAATATATGGTATTGTTGCCTAGCAAGGTGGTCAATAATACAGTGATGCACGCGAAAATCCGCGCGATGCCTTGATTACGAAATATGCAAGTCCCAAAACTGTGGACGCTCCTTTGACGCTCAGTTTCAGGATGCCGCAGGGAGCATTTCGCTCTTGTTTTTGCCGGTAAAGGCTGCCAATATCTCATAAATGGATGTCTGCAACCAATCGGAACATAAATTACTCAAGATGCTAAGCAAAAATTGTTGACGCTCCATTGCCGCTCATGCTAAGAATGGGGCGGTGACCGTGTTGCTATCTCTGTTGCCATTAATAGCTGCCAATATGTCCATTATGCATAACAATGACCAAGTCACTGATGAATTACTGTACTTACAAGACCACAAATCGTTGACGCTCCGTTGATGCTCATGCTAAGAATGGGGCGGTGACCGTGTTGCTATCGCTTTTGCCAATAAAAGCTGCCAATACGTCCGGTATGCAGAGCAACGACCAAGTCACTGGTAAATTGCCGTACTTACAAGACCACAGATCGGTGATGCTCCGTTGACGCTCATGCTAAGAATGGGGCGGTGACCGTGTTGCTATCTCTTTTGCCAATGAACGCGGCCAATAAGTCCGTTATGCATAACAACTACCAAGTCACTGGTGAATTACCATACTTGCAAGACCACAAATCGTTGACCCTCCGTTGATGCTCATTGTAATGTATTGTCCATTCATCATCTGCTGCCGTCGATAATTGTTTTCATCCTGATTTGAGTTTACCAGTTGTCTTTCTGCTGGAGTTAGACTCGGCACTGTGGCAAAGCCAATCGGCATAATTATCATGCACTGCTCACTCTCACATGACTGAAAATGATGTATCATGCCAAAAGATTCATTGGGCCTGCTATACCTCTATTTATGAACCGATATTCACAAGCTACTTACCATTCGCCCATAATATATCGCTAACTGAAACTCTTGGTCAGGCTACATAAACCTGGTGAACCATTGACGCATTCTGTCCTACTTTTTCTTCCTTCGTTTATGTCTCCGCGTTTCAAATGCAGTGACCGTGACCAACACCTTGTCAGCCTGTCTCTATGACTTCCGTCTCGGCCGAACCAATCCGGGCACATTTGGCCCAGCGCTTACATCCTGCTGCTCTGGGCATTCCCGATCCTCGATGCAATTGTTGTGCTCTATATTGGTTTCATCGTCCGCAGCCCGATCCTTTTCGCTGCCATTTGGATTATCCAAGTCACCATTCCAGTTTAGCCAATCATCGGTGTCCGAAATGACTTCAGGTGTGCAATCCTCGTCTCTTTCGACAGGATGACTGTTGATTCTCCGGAATCGGCGGACATTTAAGATTCGAGTTCGTCCTCCAGGGAGGTCCTTTGCAGACAAAGCTGGTGGCAAAGGTGATCTTTCTGACAATTTAAATGCAGCCACACAATTATGTTGAAAGAGTGACAAGGATGCTTTCACGATCTCTTCCGTGTCCGAAATGGATCCTACGCCGGTCATCTGCTTGTTTTGAGCGCGAGATTCCTTCTGGGTAGCACGTAGGTTTTGGCTGCCCTGGCACATCTCTAAAAAGTCGTGAACGTTGGCCAGTCTGTGCAAGTTCTTTTCGTCCGCCTCTTTCTTGATTTCTGAGTCATTATCTGTGTTCCTGGTATGATCTAGTGTTAGCAACGGTTCCAAATTGGCGGTTCGGTTCCGGGTCCAGGTTTGAACCGAACTGGAACCGTTGCAACGGGTTTTACGCCATCTAAAAACTGAACCGCACAGAACCCGCGGTGTTTTGGCCGGTTCCACATTTTTGCCACTTCAGCGCTTTGGTTCCAATTAAGTATTTGAGTTGTGATCGTATCACAATATGAGATATATGTAAAAGATGGAGTTTGAAGATGCTCATTCACCTCCCATTCTCCAATTTGCGATACCGTCACTATTCATTGTGTCGCTTAGAAAAATGTCAAATTTTCGGCGTTATTTCACAGTAACTCAATGAATAGTGATTGTATCACATATTGGAGAATGGGAGCTGAAGAAGCATCCATAACTGCATATTTTACGTATATATCATATTGTGATACGATCACAACTCAAATACTTAAATGGACCCAAGGTTCTGAGTTCGCCAAATTGACGCTTTGCTGTATGCTAAACCTGGCCAAAAAACCGCGGGTTTATGTCCGGTCCTGGTTACAACCCCGCCAAGACAGAGTGGTTCGGTGTTTTGGACGGGTCTGGAACCAAACCGAACCGAACTGCCGGTCAAAACCGGACCGCTGGCAGGTTACCGGGACCCGCTGCTAACCCTAGTGGTATCCAATTCTTGGTCAGTGCCTGCCAAAATCCCAGTATTGGCTCGAGCAAACTGCCTTACAACAACTTTTTCGCGAACGGTCTCGCCCGCTGTTTTTGACTGCCTCCAGCTGATAACATCTCGGCCAAGGGAAAAACTGGCCTCCACTCCGACACCATGGGGTATGATAGAAAATATGTCGTGCGCCACATTGGAGAGATCGGCGTACTTTGAGTGCGTTTCCTCCTGTTGTTGCCACCAATCGGTTATGTCTGGTATCCACAATGTACTGCTAATCTCCATTTGGTCGGAGTGGTAATCATTGAGATTTGGATTAATTATCCCCCAGTTCCTTGGTGCTTCAGGCGGCGAAATGAAATAGAGCCTGGCGGCGGTCAATAAGCAGGCTGTGCAATCGCTTCGTGCAGATGTCGTCTCGGACACAGAGTTAGGCGTTAAGTATTCCCCATCATCGCTGGACAAATCGTATGAAACAAAGGATGATTGATAGGACAATGAAGCCATTGCCGAGGGCCCGACGAGATTGCTGCTCGGTACGGTTTCAAGTTTATTGACCGGCACACGTCAATTTTTGGAACAGTATTCATTCTCCACATACTTCAGACAGGCCTCTTGATATTGTGCAGTGGAGGATGTCTCGTCCTCAGGATTAATATCCATTCTCTTCTCCCACTTTCTAAACGATTGTGATCTCCGGAAAAGATCGAGGATGTGTGCGGAAATGAGAAGCATACCAGTCGTTGGAGTTACTTCAGCATAGTATTTGGAAAGCGTCTGTAGAGCTAACTTCAGAGCAAAGAACAAGTCTTCCTTCCATTGAGTCGTCTTCTTGGCCAAATCTCGCATCACGCCATCTGTGTGATCAAACATGTCATTGTACACTGTGATACCGTGATGCAATGTGACTGTACACCTCGTCGACATCCAAAGGGTCCACTATCGAAATGGCCCCAACACTTCTATGACATACTTGACAATCGTCCATTCATCCTAAGTGTGAAAAGCGGCCGGTATTCACTATATTTTGGGTTTTGAAGCCACTCGTGTGTGACTTCCCGTAAACGGTAGGCGCGCTCGATTAACTCCAGTGTAGAGTTCCAACATGTCTTCACATCCATCATCGGAAGTACTGCAATGCCGACTTTGGCATTTTGCCAGTCAATAAACTCGTTTCGGCGACCAGGTGTTAGCGCAATTGATACAGCAAGCACTCTCTGCTGTATTTGTCACAGCTCAGAGTTGCGAGTAATGGATTGAAAAGGTACTTGGCAATGGAAGCGGATGAAGGAAAGGAATTGGTGCGACGGAAAGGCGGAGACATGGATGGATGCGGAGATGGTGTGGGAATGATAGAAGATGGTGGCAGTATAATATGTTACGATGAGGAAGTGGCCTGAGGTGTTGCCACATTGGACAATGTGGCGTGGTTGTGTTGATAAGAGTTGTGTTGATGGTGTGTAAGATCATGGTCGGATATTCGGACAGTAGACAGATGCATGAGGAATGACTTGAGGGTGGCAGGCGAAGTGTATATAAAGAGAGATTGATTGGAGTTGGAGGATTTCCTCTTCTTCTCTGTTTACTCGTTGTCTTGTATAGCAAAGCAAGTACGACATTGAACCTACATCGACTCCTGCCTTGTCTTGATTCGCTCCATACAAATTTCGTGTCTTGCCCCCGTTACACATTTGAGTTACCAATATCAGGTATGCCTGACCCTGCCCGTTACACTAGATCGAGTCCGCTACAAACGTACCTGATATTGAATGTACTGTCAACATTGTTAGACCCCTTGTTTTGATTTGCTGGGTATATCGGTGAAATTACAGACAGTTATATCTCGATCAGCTACTAGTGTAGCCACGATGTTGCCAATTTGGATGTGCCTGCACCCTTCGAACGGCTGTAAGTACTTCAATGAACCTTGATCTGTTACCTATTGGGTATACCATGGACCGAACCACCAGTGGATTCACATTTGCGACGATTGCGTTGACGAGCTTCCACGACTTACCAGATTTGATATCCACCAATACCCATACGGATCCCGATAGTTGGATGCGAGAGTACGACAGTAATTGTACCTCCCGAACGAATTGGTTTCACCTTGCCAGAACCCACTGTTCTCTCTCCGAACCGGAACATCGGGATGCCTTCGACAGTATCGAAGGATTATTGAATACTCAGGTAGATGACCTGATTTTGCCTGCATATTTTTGGGAACAATCAGAGGTTCCCTCCCCTAGGGATATTTATTGGACAGAAGCCGCCGCATACGGAGGAGGCCTGGCAATGGACGACCCTGTGTTTGGGAGTATTTGGACTAAGTACTGGGGAACCCACAGTTGGGGTAATTGTGACCTGGAATTACCTTGTGAGTGTGAAGAACATAACTGTTTAGGAACACACTCGACGGAAGGACATGCACCAGCAGCAGCAGCAACTGCAAAGCCTGCGCCGGTGCCGTGGATTGTTATAGAACCCCCAACCCCAACACCTTCTGACATCGACGCAGATAAGTTGCAGTGGTAGATGTGCTTGATCCACTGCCATGTCAGGATCAACGGAACCCCGAGCAGCCCTGGTCTCCATCGAGGACCAGGGCACCATGATGGCACTCATCGACCTCAACAAAAACAACATAGGGACCGAACAACTACCCGAGGCATCCACACAGACACAGGAGGTATTGATGCGGGTAGCACAATCCTCCCAACCCATTCGAGAGGTGCAGAGGGTGTGTGATCACCTGGCACAGATAATCAGATTACAGAGGCAGATAACAGACCTGCAGACACGACATTTGGTGCCTGCGGAATGCGATCACTCAACATTCGAGCAACAACTGAGGACATTGAGGGAGGAACTGGAAGAAGCCAGGAGAATCCCGAGGACGCCCAGAACAGATGAGGACCTACGACAGGAACTGGACGACATGACATGGGACACCAGACAATCGGGGGAAAAAGTCCGAGCTTTGAGGACGCAGTTAGAGATTGCGCTATCCTCAGCTGCATGGGTAGCCCCGACTCCCCCCCAACAATTCGCAGACTGAAGAAAGAAATTTCCCGAATCCCCGGACTTTTCAGGATTGGATCGAATTCAGTAGAGAGGGTGGATTGCTCAACTCCAAATGGCCATACGACACAAAGCCGCCAGCTGTCCCAACGAGCAGTCGAAGATGCGGGACGCATTCAACTGCCTGAGTGGAGTAGCCTTGGGCCAGATCTTGCCACATGTCCGGGAGAACGGGGAGATAGGGCTGGAAGTCCTGCAAGGTTTTATACAACTCCTGGAAGCAGTGTTTGGGGACCCCGACCGAGTAGCCACTGCCGAAGGGAAAATGCGGGACATTAAACAGAAGAACCCCGAGTTCTCTCAGTACTATGCTGAGATCCAAGTCATCGCCGCAGAGTTGGATTGGAATCCTTCGGCCTTACGGAACTCTCTATGAATGGGATCTTCCGATGAAATGAAGGACTCCTTCACATACAGCGATATGCCAGAGGAAATTCCTGCGTTTGTGACGGTTTGTCAGAAGCGGCATAATCAGATCCGACAATGACGGGTGGAAAAGGCGGCACAATCCAGGGGAGGAGGGACAGGTTTTGCCTCTTCCCCTAAACCTCCGGCTCCCCCCAAGGATCACACAGGAGCTCCCGCTGGAACAGTGGCTGGATATACTGGACATGCACCCATGGATCTCAGTGTGGGCAGGAGGAGGAGCTCCGCGGAAGAAAGAGCCAAGAGGTTTACGGATGAGAGATGTTTGTACTGTGGCGGATTTAACCACAGGGCTGCGGAATGTGCAGTAAGGAAAAGGCCCAGACGTTTAAGGTGGCTGGAGCAGAGGTCAAGGAAGTAGGGACCAGGACAGGTTCGGAGGAATCGGGAAAAGAACAAGTCAATTCACCAAGGATGGCTCTTCAGTTAACAGTAAAAGGTTTGTTGTAAATGCTCGGAAATGTTTTGGAATTTCGTGTCTTTCAGTTAGCAAGCTGGAGGTATTAGAAGGGTCAATGGAAGGAAAACATTTAGTTATAACCAGCACATTGACCGTGAATAATCAAGAAATACCCACACATGCACTGATCGATTGCGGAGCACAGGCATAGCATTTTTAGATCAAGACTTGGCTCGCCATCATCAAATCCCGCTTCAAGAGCTAAAGGAAAAAAGACAAGTTGAGGTTATCGATGGGAGACCTATTGAGTCTGGGGATATTACGCACGTTGCTAAAGTAGGAATAATGATCCAAGATCATAAGGAGCAGTTACCCATGTTCGTTATGACATTGGGACATTATCCGATTGTCTTTGGAATTCCCTGGTTACGATTACATGACGTGGCAGAACGCTTTGCATCCAATACAGTCACTTTTGGATCAAAATATTGTACGACACACTGCCATGATGCACCCGTTACGGTGCAAGGAGTAACAGAGGAACCTCCTGAGCCACTTTACGCCCCTAGTGGGATATTTGAACCACAAATATGCCCTCAACGCCCATTCCGAGGAAATATAGTTATGCTTAATGGATGTTCCTTCTTTCGAACAGTTAAGAAAGGGAAACTTAAGGTGTTTAAGGCATCTCTTTATGATACAAATAAAGCTATTTAAGCAAAGGACCTTAAGGAACAACCCCTGGAGGAGATTGTTCTAGAACAGTATCCTGAGTTCCTTCCTTTGTTTAATAAAGTTTTAGCTGATTGCCTTCCACCACATTGATTAGGCATTGATCATGAAGTACGCTTGAAGGAAGGAGAAACCACCACATGGGGCCCCCTTTATTCAATGTCAAGGGCCGAGTTAGTGGTCCTTAAAGAATGGCTCGAGGAAGATATGTCAAAGGGGTTTATCCCTCAGTCATCGTCTCCCTTTGCTGCACCAGTTCTTTTCGCGAAGAAACCCGATGGAAGGCTCCGATTCTGAATTGATTATCGGGATAATAATAGCAAAACGATAAAGAATTGATATCCACTTCCCCTGATTAAGGAGACGTTGAACCTGTTAGGGAAGGTTCGGATATATACACAACTGGATGTACGAGGAGCCTATAACCTGCTGCTAGTAAAGGAAGGGGATCAGCATAAATTGGCCTTTCAGACACGATATGGGCTGTTTGAACCTACAGTAATGCAATTCGGAATGACAAATGCCGCAGCGGATTTTCAAGGCTATATCAATAATGCCATTCAGGAAGCATTGGATGAATTCGCTTCAGCTTATTTGGATGATATTCATATATATAGCAGTTCGGAGGAGGAACCTGAGAGCCACGTTAAGTGGATCATGGAACGGTTAGTGGATGCAGGATTATATTTGAAGCCAGAGAAGTGTGTGTTTCATAAGACTACAGTGAGATACCTGGGATTGATCATATCAACAAAGGGGATATCCATGCATGAGGATAAGGTGGAAACCATATGGAATTGGAGCCGGGAAAAGAAGACCGCAAATGGGAGAATAAATACCCTGTTTGAAGTACAACAGTTCCTCGGATTCTGTAATTATTATCCACGGTTTATTTCTAACTATTCCGACAGAGCAGAACCATTGACAAGGATGACTAATAAAGATCAACCGTTTGTATGGGAATCGGAACAGCAGTTGGCTTTCGACACTATGGTGGAGGCCTTTACTACAGCCCCAATACTGCGACAGTTTGATCATGAAAGGGAAGTAATTATTGAGACTGACGCCTCCGATTCCATATCCGCCGGGGTACTATCAGAATAAGAAGATGATGGAGTGTTACATCATGTGGCATATTTTTCGAAGAAACATTCACCAGCCGAATGCAATTATGATATATACGATAAGGAGCTTATGGTCATTAATAAAGCATTGGAAGAATGGAGACCAGAGTGTGAGGGGGCCGCATATCCTCTTCAGTTGATAACTGATCATAAGAACCTCGAATATTTTATGACAAAGAAGCTCCTAAATCGACGACAGGCCCGGTGGTCAGAATTTTTAACCAGATTTGACTGCCAGATAGTCTATAGACCAGGCAAGTCAAATGATACAGCGGATGCTTTGACAAGGAGGCCAGGAGACCTCCCTGAGGGGGGGGATGAAAGACTTCAAAATATGGAACAGGTGGTTCTAAAGCTGCAGAACCTACAGGAACAATTGCGTTTGTTGGCAGACAGCCAGCCCATTCAGGGCCGTCCCTCCATTTCCAATCTTATGATAAAAGCATATGAGACTGACACGCTACCAGGAAAGATACTGGAAGCAATTCGGATGAAGAGCGGGATACAGGAGATTACTATTGCGGAACGCATACGGGATGAGGGACGAATAAGGTACAGAGGGAATCGGGATGTACCGCAGGGTGAGGAGTTGCCCCTACGCATAACAAACGAACATCATGATACAGCGTTCGCGGGACATCCAGGACGAGCAAACACGTTTGAGTTGCTCGATCGAGGTTATTACTGGAAGGAAATGCGTAAGGATGTTGATAGGTATGTTCGAAATTGCCAGGAGAGTCAGCGGTCCCGAAGTTCAAGACATTCGACCTTCGGGGTCCTTCAGCCTCTGCCTGTACTGAACAAGCCATGGGAAGACATTTTGAAGACCTTTGTTGTGGGATTACCAGAGCGCGAGGGGTTCGATGCAATATGGGTAGTAGTTGATTGGCTTTCGAAGATGCGGCATTTCGTTCCTTGCCATACCACTATAGATGGTTTGGGCTTGGCAGAACGTTTTCTTAGGGAAGTGGTACGCCTCCATGGACTTCCATTGACCATTGTCTCAGATTGAGGCCCACAGTTTGTGTCAGCATTTTGGCAACAGCTGTGCAGTCGGTTGGGAATTGATCGAAGAATGTCAACAGCGTTTCACCTGCAGACAGATGGACAGACGGAACGAATGAATGCCAGTATGGAACAGTACCTTAGAGTATTCGTGAACCATCAACAGGATGATTGGGTAAAGTGGCTCCCATTGGCTGAGTTTGCTGCAAATGATGGGAGGTCCGAGACTAGCAAGTGCACCCGGTGCTATGCAGTACAATGTGTGGATCTCTGAATGTCATTCAAAGGAGACGCAACAAAGGATCGGGATCAACGAAGGTATAGTGCTGAGAAGGTTCAAGCCACGATGCTACAAATTCATGAGCACCTTCGAGTGGACATGAGACGAAGCCAGGCTGTACAGGAAGAAGGTGCAAATTGTGGATGAATTCCTGCCCCAAATATTCAGGTGGGTTCCCAAGTATGGCTCGATGCGCGACATATACGAACGACAAGGCATACGTGCAAGTTGGACTGGACGCGGCTAGGACCTTTTACGGTGGTTCGTAGAGTATCTCCATACGTGTACGAACTCGAGTTACCCACGTCGATACGAATTCATCGAGTACCCCGGGTTTCTTTGCTTGACCGGGTGAGGAATGACTCCATTGATGGGCAACGTGTTATACCACCACCTCAGGTGGAAGTTGATGGCGAAGAAGAGTATCCGGTTTCAAGTGTTGAGGATTGCCGGATGTATCGGAATCAGTTACAGTACCAGATACAATGGACCAGGTATGATGCTTTGACGTGGGAACTAGTGAAGTTTGTAGATGGGTTGCAAGTAGTAGGGGAGTTTCATCAACGTTACCCCCTGAAGCAAGGGCCGTTGAAGAATGTTCTCGGACGACCTGGAACCTTGGGGGGGGATACTGTCACGGCTCAGAGTTGCGAGCGATGGACTAAAGAGGTACTTGGGAATGGTAGCAGATGTAGGGAAGAAATTGGTGCTACGGAATGGCGGAGACGAGGATGGATGCGGAGATGGTGTGGGAATGATAGAAGATGGTGGCAGTATACTATGTTACGATAAGGAAGTGGCCTGAGGTGTTGCCACGTCGGACGATATGGCGTGGTTGTGCTGATAGGAGTTGTGTTGATAGTGTGTAAGATCATGGTTGGATATTCGGACAGTAGATTGATGCATGAGGAATGATTTGAGGGTGGCAGGCAAAGTGTATATAAAGAGAGATTGATTGGAGTTGGAGGATTTCCTTTTCTTCTCTGTTTACTCGTTCTCTTGAATAGCAAAGCAAGTACGACTTTCAACCTGCTTCGACTCCTGCCTTCTCTTGATTCCCTCGATATGAATTTCGAGTCTTGTCCAAGTTACACGTTCCAGTTACCAATATCACCTATGCCCGACCCCGCCCGTTACAGTATGAAGGTCAGCCTCATGACTTTCAAAACATCATGAAATATATACTTTGTCAATTATCTTTCATAAACCTGGTCTCATGGCCGACACCCTGTTGATTCTAGCATTGCCCTCTTTCAAAGTCTTTGACTCTTCCCAATGTCTATGCTTTCATTCTCTCCAAATTACTGATCGCACTGAGGGGATTCCCAAGACCAGGCGCGGCATTGTACACGAAGACTGCTCAGAAATGCACCTAAAGCCAGCTGAATGACGTGCACGATGCACGGTATGTGGTTCCTCAATACAGGCCACTTGATTCCATTGGCCTCAAGGGTTGATTGCAGCTCGCGTTTCATCGAGTAGTTTGAGGAAGCATGATCAGTCGTAATACCAAGGAAACGGCCGTCGGTAAGTTCAAAACAATCAAGCACGCCATTGAAATGTACCGCTAGCCTTGCTCCATGATGTTGGCGCTTGACCTATCATCCTTGATTAGCTTTCGAAATAGGAACAGAACAGGCAATCAACCTCATCGAAAGCGAGTTGAACTTCATGCAATGCCCAATTTCGATCCATATAGTCAGCAATTACTGATGTTATGGGCAGTTTGTTCGTTGATGTCCATCCATCCAAAGCTAAACTAACTTTATTTCGTATTGGCAATTGTTTCTTAAATGCATCAACAGTCAGTGCACATTCCCTGCGGCAAATGTTACAACGGGTCATAGTGGACGGTAGGACTAGGTCATTGTGTAATGCCTTATATGACTGTTGTAGCTCAAGATTTGATATAGCGTTCCATGGAATATGTGCCAAAACAAGTCCTAACATGAGGTAGCGATTCCATGTGTCTTGGTGAAATTTGGAAGTTTCAAAGTCCTCAGCTGCCAGTTTGGAACATTTTGTCTGTCATTTGGGTCAATATGGATTAAACTGGATATCAAATGTGATTTTCCTCTGCAAACCTACTATAGTGATTCCTCGACTTCCTTGCCTCTTCAGGATGGACAAAGCTGATTCATCCACCGTTGAACTAGTCAATTCAGTGACCTCTGACTCTGTTAATTCATTGAACTTTGTGATGTGAGGTTTTGCCAGCAAGTGTTTCCCAATTGAGCTGGTTCCATGTTCTGATGGATGGCGAAGAACTTAATGACAAACGATACATATGATGCCACTGGGGGTGGTGGTCTCCCCAATTCTACAGTGCAAATAGAATCACCACGAAGGCGCATGTCTAGAATCATTCGAAGCAATAGGGCGCTTCGACCCTACATTCACTGAAGCCCACCAAACATCGAAGATGATTTGGAGAGTGAGGTCGCTCAGATAGCAAATACAGACACGTTCATTTGAGGAAGAGATCATAACCTCGAGCAACGAGATGTTCAAAGATGGTGTGTCCGACATGGCAGTAGAAATTTGGAAGCTAGGTAATCCGACTCGAGAGAGTGCAGAAAGTAACGATACAGAAAGCAGACTGCAGGATCGAAAATATTGACGCTACAGCTACAAGGAAAATAATCCGATCAGTCAGACATTGCATGCATATTTGCGATGTTGAATACAAGGCCAGATTGGAACAACTGACCGTGTAAACCTCCATTTAGAAACTGCATACTGCAATTTATTGCTGTGGAGTGTTCGGAGCCTTGATACACCATGGGCGCTCATTTCTAGGGGGCAGACGCGATATCGACACTTTCATTTTTGCCAATACAGGCTGCCAATAGGTTCATTGTGGTTTATCTGCATTCGATTTCGGTTATATTATCAAAGATGCCAGCGCAAAAATCGTTGACGCTCTGTTGATGCTCATTTTGGGACACAGTTAGGATCTTCTCGTAAGCATATTTTCCTAGAAAGGCGGCCGGTAGTATGATTATTGATTATTGTAGTTGCATAGCCCCTGGATCTTCCAGGATGGAAGGCCTCAAATTGTTGACGCTCCATGGACGCTCTTTCTCAGGGCATAGTGACCATGTCGTTAAAAGCATTTTTGCCTAGAAAGAAGGCCGAAAGTTGGAGTGTGTGTTGACGTCGCCGCACTGCCCTCGGATTGTCCGAGATGCATGGCTAAAAGTCATTGACGGTGTGTTGACGCTGATTTTCAGCACATAGTAGCGATGTCGTCACAACAGTTTTTGCATAGAAAGGCAGCCGATAATCTGATTATAGGTCAATATTGCCGCACAGCCCTAGGATTTTCCATGATACAAGGCCAAAAGTCGTTGACGCTGCATTGACGCTCATCTTTAGGACATAGTTGCTATGTTGTTGCAAGAGATTTTGCCTAGAAAGGCGGCCGATAGCGCGATTGTGGGGTAACGTCGCCGCACAGCGCATGCATTTTCCAAGATTCAAGGCCAAAAGTCGTTCATGCTCTGTTGATGCTCACTTTTAGGACATAGTAGAAATGTTGCCACGACCATTGTTTGGCAGTAGAAAGGCGGCCGATAATTTGATTATAACTTACTGTAACCGCACAGCCTACTCGATGTTTTATGACACAATACCAACAATCGTTCAGTCTCCGTTGACGCTCATTTTTAGGATGTGGTAACGAGTGAGTCATTTGCTTTTTTCGCAATAACACTGACATATACATTCGCTTTGGAAGGATGTGACAATACAGACCATTGATTGCTGAATGTGTAAGACTTGAAATCGTTGACACTCTGTTGACGCTCACATTAATCACATCCAAACAGCCTTTGTACCCTCAATAATTGTATGCAACGAATCATATACACAGTTTTGACATCCATTATTGCAATTGTAAGTATTATCGTTTGCATCCAGGAGTTTTGTTACCTCTCAATTTCTGATCAACTCCTATCTACACTATCTGAGTGAGAAATGACGTAGCCCTATCACATTCCTGCACTTTCGGCCAGCAATTGATGGCATGTAGATCATTTCACTAGTTTATGGCAAATATAGCTTGACTTCCTCACCATTCCTTATCCAGCTCCTTCTCCTCGATTTCCATGACATACCACAAGCAATTTCAAATATCTCAACTAGGTGCACCAGGTCTGTGCGGAGAGTTATGCAGTTGGATACATGGATGAATTTAGCATTACGGTTGTCGTTCAAATCGATTTGTCATGTGCACTGACTGCTCTTTGTATGACACATATGACATCCCTCAGTTGAATTTTGTTAGCAGATTTCGTCACTAATATTGCTTTTGCTTCGTCACTTAACAGTGACATGCAGAACGAAACCAAAGGTGATGGGAGTCTTACAACCCGATTTGGTTTCTAGAACTTTCACATGGTGCGTTGGACCCTCGCACATGCACAGACAAATTATCATGTCTCACAATTTGGTCCCCAAAATCAAGAAAAGGCTGACATGTAGCAAAATTGGTAAACAGCTTGCTTTTCACCGCGATCAGACATCAAAAATTACAGTTTGCACTGCTTTTCCTCCGCAGACGCACGAGCCGTCATCATCTCTTCGTCAGAATCCGATATCTATATCGTAATTAGCTGGAGGCTATATGCAGGGGTAAAAGCTTACTTGTTCAACTGGCTTCGCTTTCAGCAACATTGACGAATCGGGCTCCGTAGCTGGCTCACCACTAAGTATGCTCGATTTCCACTCCGACTTCACTGAACAAAGCCTATTATGACTACTTCCTAGTCGAGAAGTCCCTTGCGGCGTTTGCCATATTCCTGTGAGAATGTCAAGACTCTCCATGAGCTCTCCGAATGTTGTAGGTGGAGGTGCCAGAGCGTCATCATTAGTTTGCGGCTGAACGACTGCCAGAACCCTCAATTCAGATGTGCCATACTGGTTATCTTGTGAACAGAAGAAGTGGGCTGGTTCCTCCCATCCCGGTTGAGTCAATTCGTTGAGCTTCATCTGCTTCTGCCGAAACCTCTCCAAGCGCTGCTGGACTGTTTCAGTGATTGTGCCCATCACCCTGCTAGGTTCATCATCTTCGCTCAGCTTGCCCTGCTCAGTCTCTTCATCATCCTCATCATCCCCATCCTCCCCATCGTCGGAGCTTGCAAGATCACTCAGACTGTCTCCGATAGCAACCAGCATCTCCAAAAACCTGTTTTCGGCCTCTCTGGACTTCAATCCCGTGATTTCAGCATGCGTCATATCGTCCTGCTCTTGTTGAACCGCTGCCTCTGCGTCCTCAACTCGCATTCTTGCCCCAGCCGTTTCTCTCTCAACATAATCCTCAATCCATTTGTCTTTCTCATCATTGCTTGAGAAGTGCGTTTCTCGTCGTTTCTCCGCGGCACGCTTCTTTTTGGATGTCAAACTGCGCAATGCCCCAAGGGCTCGGACTCTCTCTGCCTCCAAGCCACTCCTGGCTTCATTCGCTTGATGACGTCGTTGGGTTGACCGCTTGGCCAATTTACCGTATCTGCCCCCCGGACGTGGCGAAAAGTACTTTTTCGGAGCATTGACTATTGTAGTTTGTGTGGACTTTGTTGTTGGGCAAGATGTTGTATGCAGTAAGTTATGGACAATATCGAGACAAACCGCGTCTTTTATGTCCAGGTTAGTACGTTTACTCATCTTGAACAAAGCAAAATCTCTCTGTTGACGGTTAATAAATCAGGAATAGTGACGCTAACCGTACAACATGACATGATTGTTAGTGTGATTTTCAGGTAATATCCTGGGGATTATTTGAAACATACATCCGCGGACGTCCTTTCCTTCGAAATACAGTCTATCAATATCAACCAATTGGGTGATTCCGGTGGTCATACACCGCAATTGATCCCTGTTGACAAATAAACAACATCTGATGGACTGATTGCAAATTGCGGGGCGGTGGGAAACCCCTGCAACTTGCAGCCATACTCAGTAGGATTTATCTTGAGCATAGCGATTATGTTGCCTGCTACTTATTGCATTCTGACATGAAGCTAACTCCATAGTCATCGGGGTTTCCCACTTCCTCTTGTTATCATCCTCCTGTCCGATTCCACACCAGCACATTCTGGATACACAACTGCCTCCACCAGGTGAGAGCGGATCGAAAAGAGCCAGATTTGCAGGCACTACATCAAATACGGAAATTCTTGGCACACAGCACGAGCGCAGACATAAGTTAGTTCACCGCGATGCTGCCAATGCAGCCACCAAACATATGACCCAGGATGCACATTTAAAAATTGTCCCCAAGACTGGAAGAAGCAAAAACAAGCAGCAACATGCAGTTGGATGTGACTATATCCATATCGAGGCGAATGGTGGTCAGTTAACCGTATAATGTACAGTGGGCGTCCGTAGAGAGCTACGTAAAGAATTCGCTGCCCTTAACCGGACACCTTCATGGTCGACCTAGGCATTTATCTGCACTGTCCGCGCAATTGAACATCATGATGCTGTCAGCTCTGGGACTTTTGCAGATGAATTTACTGATAAGCAGCCCCGAGCGTGGATGAAGCTGGCTTCAATCACAATAGACGAGGCTATCGAAGCGTATACGGTAGAGGTAACGGACGAATTTCATTCTCAGAAGCAGCAACTACTGTCTTGTATGTTTGCATCATGTCTGCAACTATGGCAAGGCAAGGAGGTCGGGTACAACTGGAACAGTCTGACATGCACCCGGCATTGAATATGGCCAAAATGGCCAAAGAAGGCTTTTCGCGCGCCGCAATATAGGAAACAAAATATCACATTAAGAAACAACGCGCTGAGGTGTGAGCAGAGAAGATGCAGGGTATTGAGTTTCCTGGGCATAAAAAGGTGAAGGCTGCGATACAATAACACATAGCAATACTTCGTCAAAACCAAACGTACGGCTGCCTTGTTTGCTAAAATGGCACCGCAAAGAATCCACAGACACGGTGGAGACACAAACAAACAGGTTCCCCTCCACCCACCCGACGCAGAGAGCCAACTCCAGAGCCGACTCAACCTCCGCCCGGCACGCCACCCGCCCCGGCAGGTAACACTTCCGGAGCTCAACCTTCCGAATTCGTTAATTTGCTGGCCGGATATACATATTCGCATATAGCTTTTCCCTGTGAAGAATATTTGGATGATGATGAGGATACCCAGCACGATACCGATTTTGATCCAGATATACTGACTGACGATGGTCAGTACAGTATCAGTTGTGTGTTGATGAGGCTAACATGCATTATGAAGACAAGAGCAGCGGATTGAGCGATCCTGCAACTGATGACAAGGGTTGACCGAAAGACTCAGGATTCTGGAGATTATCATATATATCTATGTATTATGAAAGAACAATTTAGTGATCAAGAACAAAGTAAACGAAAATGCCAGAAAGGCAGCCAAAACAATGTGAATGATGGAACGTGCCAAATTAAATGATTGCATATTGTGGATACAGCCATGGCAAAATGAGGGTCAACGGAGCGTCAACAATTTTTGGGCATGTGTCCTGGGAAATCACACCTCCAATAGGTTGTAGTCAGTCACAAAGGAATTTTTGGCCACCTTTATAGGCAAACCAGATAGCAATTCCCTCCCTGCCCCATCATGAAAATAAGTGTCAACGGAGCGTCAATGATGTTTGGTCATGCGTCCTGGGAACTCACACCTCCGATAGGTTGTAGTTAGTCATAGAGGGATTCTTGGCTGCCTTTATAGGCAAAAAAGATAGCAATACCCTCCCTGCGCAATCATGAGAATGAGCGTCAACGGAGCGTCAATGATTTTTGGTCATGCGTTCTGGGAAATCACACCTCTGATAGGTTGTAGTCAGTCATAAAGGAATTTTTGGCTGCCTTTATAGGCAAAACAGATTGCAATACCCTCCCTGCCCCATCATGTGAATGAGCGTCAACAGAGCGTCAATGATTGTTGGTCATGTATCATGGGTAATCTCGGGGGTGACAGGTTGCACATTGTCATTAACTGATTATTGGCTGCCTTTATAGGCAAAAGTGAAAGTGAAACACTTCCTGCCCCATCTTCAAAATGTGCGTCAACAGAGTGTCAACGATTGTTGGCCTTCCATCATGGTTAATCACAGCGCGATGTGGCGGTTACTGTCCCGGAGGATGTCGCTAGAATATCACGTACATCTCTGCCTATAAAGGCTGCCATATTCTTCTTTATGGATTTTTGTGATCAAGTACCACTCATATTACCAAAGATGCAAGACCAAATATCGTTGAGGCTCTGTTGAGACTCATTTTCAGGATGTGGTTGGGCGTGTGAGTATTCTTGCTTTGCACATCAAGGCGGTTCATACGTCGAGAATGAACTGTGACATACCAATGTCAATATTTTACGATTCACAGTAGCATATCTGAATGCTACCATAAATGTGAAACCCGAAACGCAGAACCGGAGATTGGAACTGATGGGTCTAGTCAAACCCGGCGAAACCCGCGGGTTAACAGGTACGGGTCTAGGTTTGGCCCACCAACAGTCAGCGGGCCCGGTCTCTGGATGGGTCTGGAACCGAACCGACCCGTTTTCGTGGTCCAAACCCGGAAAGCTGGCGGGTTACCCGGACGTGTTGCTATCACTAGTTAATTGAGATTGATGCTTGATTATATGTTTGTAGGGGGGGTTTTTTTAGGTGATGGCTCTACCAGGACATCTGAGTCCAATTTGTGCCTGTACAGTTTGGTTCTTACATACAGACTTGGAAGATTGTGGTTTATGTTGCGGTTTTTGTGGATTTTTGTTTCATTTTCAAGTACGATATTTTTGTCTTTTTGTTGGAAGCGGAAGTCGGGATAAATGAAGGAATCTTTTTTAAGGTGTTTATAATTTTCTAGTGTGCCACATGCTGCTGCATGTGGCAGAGGAAAATTGTGGTGAGAAGCGCGGCAGGAGTGAGCTGAATTGAGCTGAGGTGGCCGACCGGACGTCAAACCGCTGGCCACATTGTTTAAATTGTCAATGACGGAAATTATCAAGGAGAGATTGGTAGATTGGTCAGCTGGAGCGATCTCCCTAGGAGACCATCCTGATGCAAGGCACATTCTTCAGTGGCTGGTATTTTCACTCGTGTGTTATGATAGGTAGGAATTTTGCATGTGTCGATGTAATTAGGATTGCGCAATTCGGCGTTCCTACCCCTAAGCCGAATCAGGACACAGAATTTAGATTATTATGACAGCCTCGTTTTAGGAGTATGATAGTTAGTTCAGGTTGCGCTCGTTTTAGAGCTAGAAAACAGCGTGGGGGCCCGGGAGGGAGAAAATGCAGTGATTATGCGTCCAACCCAAACACCGTAGAGCACTCGTTTTTATAAATCAATTTGCAGACTGTAGAGTCAACCCGCACACTTAAGCTTCATTGGCACAGCGGGCAACGGTAAGTGGTAGTCGTATCCAAGCTCCTGCCTGCCATATATTTTCACAGTAACTTTCTTTGGTGATGTCTAGTAAAATTTGATGAGAAGATACTGATCGCCTCGCTAGCACAATTAGAGAGAAACGCTCCTACTGCAACCTTTTTGAATGGAGGTTAAAATATACACCCGGTCATATTGGTATTGTGATTCTATAAGTACTTCCAGCTGTATTAAAATCGTACCTACCTATCATTGGTCGTAGGTGGCATAATTACTAGAGCTCGTTGCATGCTTCACATATGTTCCGTACAGTACGTAACCCGTGACAATTCGCAACTTGTAGCAGTCTAGGCCGCGACATGGGGACGAGTTGCAGTTTGACAGCCCAACTACAACCTCACAAAGTTTTTGTCTAGAGAGATTGTTAACAACCTCCACGACTAACTATCACTACTACTTATGTGATTAAATGGTCCTGGGGCTTTTGGTGGGGTTCCAGGACACTGCGGAGACTTATGGGATTGGGTGAACTGAGCAAGGGTGTGGCTATAATCGATAGTTTGTAAGTATTATCTCACTCTATCTTATGGTCAATATTATACTCACACGGTGGGGGGGGGGGGGGGGGGAATTTGGGTAGGATA
>Ga0307515_10001661_pt1 | contig 49574 bp, 58 predicted proteins | sample 17_EM_MG_FD_194513 | JGI IMG/M metagenome (GOLD analysis project Ga0307515, IMG submission 194513) | Populus trichocarpa ectomycorrhiza microbial communities from riparian zone in the Pacific Northwest, United States - 17_EM | ecosystem: Host-associated > Plants > Roots > Unclassified | place... | reverse complement strand
AAGTACTCCTCCAATCTCGCTCGATCATAGCCTGCAAGTGCATCTCCAAACTCGCTCGGTCACAGCCTCCCAGTGCATCTCCAAACTCGCTCGATCACGGCCTCCATGTGCATCTCTGAGTTCACTCCATCTCGGCCTCCAAGTGCATCTCCAAACTCGCTCGATCACGGCCTCCCAGTGCATCTCCAAACTTGATCGATCACGGACTCCAAGTATATCGTCAAGGAGCGACGGTGGGTGTACGGAGATAGAGGGGTAACGGAGGGGGAATGAGCGACGCGGAGTATATATTTGGGAGACCCCGGGGTAGATAGACAGCATCTCATTTTCATCTCATCTTGTCATACAATGAAAATACACACTCTATCTTTCCCTACTTTTGGTCTCACTCGCTCTGTCCGTGGATCCTCACAGCCGGGTAGTATCATATCTTCTCACCTTCCTACGCTCCTCGAGCTTAATGTAGAAGGAACGCGAAGAGAGATTTTCGCAGCGTCACCCATTGCATTGCAATCCCGATGCAAGCGTGTACCCAATGAACCCATTCCGACGTATGGTGACAGTTAGCCACAACGCCAGACTGTTTGTTTAAAATAGGAGACCGACAGAGCGAGAAGAAACGGCGAAACGGCGATCGGAGGGCGATATGCAACGCGACACGTGGTATTGACGCCGGGCGCAGAGTCATCCGCCACCGGGGTGTCTCTGACGGCTCTGACCGAGTGCATCCACTTTGACGGAGCCATTCCGCCCGGACGGAGATGTTTTTTGCTGATGTGTGTCAAGTACATAGCCTATTGTAACCTTATGGCACAGAACCGGTACCCAACTGAAGCCACAATCAAGTACATGGAAAATCATCTGGAGAAGTTTGTTCGTCAGAAGGATCTTTTAAGTGGATTCTGTGCCAGTTAATCTGCAACGAATGTCCCAGACTGCTCGAGAAAGCAGCGTACATTGGAAAAACAGGAGGAACGACAGAGTGACCCCGGTTGGAACACTCAGTCTGCAGCTGCAAAGGGTTGTCGCGTTGATGAAGATTAAATGTAGATAGAGTCAGACATTGCACAACATCTTGTCAATAAATCGGATTTCAACATTTTGAAGATGCTTCTCCTGAACCACTTCTCTGACCATATACGCCAGCGTGGCAACCTCTTAAATGGAAGCTCCTAACTCCCAGAAAGAGTGATGGGAGATCTGGAACAAGCATACTGGTCTGATCATCAGGAGGCTGGCATCTAGATTTTGCAAACAAAATCCCGAAAGGAGCTGACTCAGTATCGAGTGCTGCATGCAAACACTGCCAAGCAACATCGCAACAATGAAATGCCTCTAACCAAAGCCTCTATCAAGCGACAGATGACAAACCCACAACCAGAAATCAAGACCCTTGATGACTTGGCCGAGTGGTGTGCAATGCTTAAAGGGGAGCTACAGAATCACGTTACTTGGTTTGCCAAGAGATGTGCCAACTTCACAGACTACATCGATCGCAATCAGTATATCAGTCTTCCCAACAATTCAAACTACGTTCGTTACAACGCAGTAGCAATTCCAGTGACATCTTGTCACTGCGATCAGCAAGCGGTTCATATGGTTCGTTGCACTGGGTCCACATGGTGGAGAAAGCATAAGCCACGAAGAAATGCTACAGTGCTTCTCTGGTTGGGGACGAGGCTGGACAGCCACTTTGAGTTGACTGCTGTATGCATTCCCGCACTCTTGAAGTGTCATTTCATGGTTGAGGATGCTGAATCGAGCGTTTAAGGGCTTCTTGCCTTGGTTCAGACGTATGCAACAGGGCTGATACCTCACACTGCTGGTATGGTGATTGTCGTGGAGAGACATCAACCTCCGATGCAACCCTTGCACGATGGAAGCTACCATCATAAGCCTCATTTCGGGATCGGACACAGTTATATTGTCCCTATAAGCGCGATCCAAGGGGCTGTACACCTTCTTCCCCCAACACCACAGCCAGCTAGCTTGCAGTCCTACTTGAGCAACATGCTTGACTTGAATGCTTTCAAATTGTTTAGCATGTAGATAATTCGACTCGATGCTGGAAGTAATCACTGCAGCAATATATAGAAATCTGAGCAGTGTTTACTATGGGTGTCTCAATTTTTCTAACGGGAGTTGCGCAAGCTTGTGTATACTCGATGTCTCAAGGGATTGAATAGTTAAGAATATCCTTGAAATCAACGGAACAGCTCAAAAAACTGTTGAAACAATTAGAATCTAGTGGACGAACATGAAAGAAACAAGTGGAGTAAATTAGCTTAAATGACTAAAGATGTTTTTGAAACGTCGTGACGACACTATCCCATCATTGAACGCATTGAAGCATGGTGGAAGATTCCAAATTACTCAGTTGGATTATTGGTGAAGAATGTGGAGAAGGATCGGTACATGGGCTTCATTTTCGGAAACTGATTTCGCTTTTTGCTGATGGACTATAGGAAGTGGCTAGCAAAGAAAAGACCAAAGGTTGAGGACAGACACATATTGCAAAGGCTACAATGGGTACTTGAATTCAAGGATTGGATTCAAAAGGAGTGGGAAAGAAGTTATTTGGTGTGATGAATGCTCAGTGGAGAAGAGTAATTGAGTGTGGAGAATGTGGGTCATTCAACAACCACCTGAAGAGTGGATGAAAAACTGCATCGCACTAAAATGAAAGGGCAGCGGGGTTTCCTTGAAGATCAGGGGTTATTTTTGCTACAGATACTGTGGAATCTTCTGCACTCATATTGTCAAACAAGTCAACAAGGGTATCTATGTCAAGCTTCTCGAGTACCTTTCTCTTCCAGTTATTAAACGTGTCCCTGATAGCATAGATGATCCCATCTTGCAGTGAGACAATGCTCCAGTACACAAAGCAGCTGTGGGAATGGATTTTTTGAGCAATGCAACATCCAGGTGGATGACTGGCCACCACATATCCCAGACCTCAATCGCATCGAGCAGGTTGGGGTAGAGCTCTAGTGCAGGCTTCACAGGATATACCCACACATCAGACACTCAAAAGAAGGCGCAGATGAAGTGAAAGCAAGGTTAGCTGAAGTCGTGGCCGAGATCTGGGTGGTGATACCGGAGGCATACTTCGACAATCTGTGGAGAAGCATGCCCAACATGGTGGCTGCTGTATTTGATGCTAAGGGATGGTATACAAGGTACTGAGCATGTAATTCTATTCGATTATTTTTCTCCTTATACAGACATCATTATCAGTATCCAGACACTCTGTATTGTTGCTTTGAAGACTGTATCATGTATGGTTGGGGTGTAATATTGATTTTTGTTGCTGGAGAGTGTGTTCACAAGAGGGCGCATGGATCAAATTACCAAGCCTTTTGTGTATAGTTACTGTCCATCTCATAGTATCTAGTATACTACCAGTTCAAATTGATTAATTCTATATTGCATAGCATATCAAATCTGCTGGATGTACCAAGAAAATACTTCAAATTGATCAATACAGACAGTAGTATGATAGAAGAAATATGCATCGGGAGTATTCAATCATCACAATTATTGAAACAGTAAACACGTATCCTCTTAGGATATCAACAATGGAGAAAGACACTGACTAGGGGTTTCCCAATATCTTTTGCAGAGTCTGCTTCCTTCTTCAAACAATATCCATGTCAGTTGCCCATGTCAAAGGTATCAAAATTACCTCAGATATTTCATAACTCACAAATGCATATTTGCAAATTACATTATATGTGTCAATACAATGTCACCCCCAGAGTGACAGCATGATACAGATGGTCAATAGTATTGTGAAATCATTCTTCAGAATTATTGGTATCAGCAATGAGAATAGTTGGCCAATATTGTTACTCCAAGAACAATTTGCTTTCTATACTACCAAATCTAGCAAATTAAAAAGATTCAGTATAAAGCAGACCTTGAAAAGAATCATTAGATTTAACTAGCAATTGTGTCAACTACAACATTATCGTGAACAGTATTCACTGTAATGTCTAGAGGGTAGCAGGTTGTTGATTTTAATGCTGCAATTATGTATATTCATATTTATCTGCAAGACTGAGTTGCAACTGACATAGACAGTCTAACCAATAAAGGCAATCTAACAACCACAATTATACAGCTTCCAAGTTCCAAGGCTATACTTCAGTAAACAACTGGATGTTTCAACATCACATGTCAGTGGTTGATGCTCTGAAGGACTGAACACACTGGTGTTGGAATAAACGGTAAAGGTCTAGTTGGAAAAATGAAATCCATTTACAACGAGTTGGTAGTATTGTGTTCAAATAAACACAATGAACTTATCACCTTTATGTCCACAATATGTTGAAAATTTTACACTTTCTTGAATACATTATCCAAAATATATTACTGCAAGCTCTACTATGACCCATCCAATTCACCAATAGCAGTGAATGCAAGCAATGATTGATGATATATGGCGGTCAAATATTGATGATGAGACTTTAAAAATAGACAACTAGATTGAATTATCAGGCAGAATAGATGTAGAAAATAGATATGAGCATAAGTTCAATAAGATTCAATTTGGAGAGTGAGTGATTGTACGGAAATAAACAGCAAAAGATATACATTGTCAACTCAAGAATCATCTTCCAAATCAAGTACATCCTGTCATGATCAAATGATCAGCAGAACAACAAGTTAAACTTACAAAATACAGTGAAAACGTATAAACCTGTATACAAGGGGTCTTAAAGTGGTAACAGCTTCATTTGAGTAGGCTGGCATTGTCATTAATATCCACATTATATGCTACTTGGCTGAAAACCTTCTCATTGGGGAAGGTGAATCTAGGATATATGGAGATGTTCACAAAGTCAAGTGTATGGCTCCAATAGTGTATGTCATAATGGCAGTATACTTAGCATGGATATTACAGTTGGAAAACAAACAGTGAAGTTAGAGTTAATTTGAGTTACAACAACAGTTTGCCAAATCAGTAAACTTATAAAACCCTTCCCCTTAATACAACTACATGCCTATCACATTATATTGAAAATACATAGACATGGATATTTATATTAATCGCTAGATGCCCCAGAGGCGGAGTTGCCAGGATCTCTAAAGGGCAGTGGGGCACATAATTCGGTCTCTGCACTAGATACCACTCTTGACCATCACAACCAATTCAGTGTTAGTTGTTCTGTTCCATCTTCACCCATTTGGCAAGGGTATACCACTACAAAATTGTCAGCGGCAACCCCACAACAACATTCCCCATCAGCAATTTCCATATCATACCTGCTGCCACTGAGATAGCCATCTTTCCAAGGCCTATTTCTTCTGCTACCAGTGCTCCTGGCATATCCAAATCCCAAACCCATCTTCTCACAATATACCATATTGCGCAAACCTCGTGCACCAGAAACTTATTTCCAGAGGGAACTGGAATTGATCACTTGATGACAGAAACCCAGTGTTTGTTCCATTGGCAAATCAAATGAGCATTCAGCTGCCCGACTGCCTCATCGAGACACTCATGTTCGAATTTCACATTAATCGGATTGAGTACAGTGAGCAGTACTTAACTCGTATTATCTGGATCGAGAACCTCCTCACACTCAACTTCCGTCTGATTCTTCCATGAACATTGGTTTTTGTTCTTTTTGTTTTCAATTATCACTTTCAGCTGTGCTGAGGTAAGCTGGGCAGATGGGCTGATACTACGGCACTTCTGATATTCATTGCAATGTTTGATATTTCACAGTCAATCATATGGGTTCAATACATATGTGTGGAATATAATTAATTGTATACTCTCCATCAGATCTTATGCAATTATAATACTACTTCCAATTTCCTGCCTACAAGTGTCAACCTCCTCCACTCTTTCATTTGCCTCGAATTGCTCCGAAGTCTAAGTATCCTGCTTTACTGCAGGGTATATGAAACCCTTACTGGGTGAGCACAAATTACCTAGGCTGGTCGAACTACATACTTCACAATATCCTTCGCTGTAGTTGCGTTCCTTTCTGCCAAAAATTGTTTCCAGTATATCCCAGTTTCAACTTGAATGCATCAAGAATGCAACAGTTCAATGAGATCAGCCCTTTGGTGAGGTCATTCATCATTCCCCTGGGTTTGTATAATACCATACATTCTTCGTCCAATTTTTCCTGCTTCCAGGTGCATTGTTATATCACAGGCAAGCAATATGGCTCTGTTGGGAGAATTTTTTTTTAATGAAATCAGTCAGCTTGTCCCAGTGCTTCACATCTGTGTACAAGGCTTGAAATTGCTTCTTGGATGTATTCTCATTATCCCCATTTGGCACCTGACGAATCACAACCATTTATGATGCATCTGAGAACTCTGGAGAGATAACTGTAGCTGTGTTGCCAGTGCATTGTCCCAAATCCAGCACCAGTTGCTTGTGGCCTTGTATTGCATTATTCATCCCCTGCTGAACCTTGACTCCACAAATTTTTGACACTGATCGATACACAGCTGCTGCATCCAGTAGGCATTGTCTAAATCTTTGTAAAGGAGCCAGCTTTCGAATGTCACCAGTTACTTGGCAACTACCATCACCATGTGCAACAGTCCATCTCAATGCTGTTTCGATTGGTTCTGCATTCAGATACTACTCTGATGGATTTTCTCCTGAAACCCACTGACCCATACTTTGATTCACTCATTGAAGATACTAAACATGGGCTACCCCATCCTTTTGCCAAATTGCTTCAGGGAGATTTGAGCTTACTTCAAGCTGTTTGGGGCTTGCCTCTTGCACCGCCCAAGTCCAATGGATCATTCCTCTCATCATCAGTGTCGTATTTGTCATAGGAAAGTACTGCCAATCGGGGCACATTGTCAATACCTGCAGCATCAGGTTGGCACGGTTCTGCAGCAGCCTGGAATCAATGGTTGGCAACCTTATTGGTAGTCCCTCAGCTGCACCAGAAAGATGGCCAGGTGGAGTTGAGGTGGACAATATGGGTTGAATTTTCGAATCATGTGCAGGTCGTGCCGGATGCACTCGAGGTACACCTGGAGATGATGGCCCTTGTCCTGAGAACTGTTGAGGTCGGTTCATTTGAGGTCCACCATACCTGTGGGGTGGGGATTGATCAACTTGCCAGGATGGCCCATTATTCAGAATCCCTTGGGTTACACCAGAGCTTAGTTGTTGTCTTGTTCATTTCTCAAATGGAGCAGTAAGTGATACATGGCAAGCACCTCAAAATGGTGGCTGCGAATCAGGGAAACTATACTCTGGCAGTGGACGAATTCGATTTCTGGATTATATGAATTCAGAGTCTTTGCAGAGTCTAGCTCTGCTGTTTCCATCTGATCCCACATGGTGATCTCTGCCTCAATGTGAGCCGAACAGCCCACTTGTTCCAGCCAGACTGGATGTCTTCAGCATAGATTAGTTCATTGACATTGTAAATGAAAAAAGAATGGTGGAAAACATATATTGATTCAGTTTGTGATTTTGAACAATTCAGAGTATAGTTGAGTATACTGAAGGTTGCAGTAAGGTTCAGCACAATTATGGCCTTGTATATCCCTCGATTTGTCATGGACTGTGGTGTTTCACTACATCTATCATCCATATAACCCGGCTGCAGAAAAGACACTACAATTCCTGACTTCCCACCGGTCTTTGGTATATACTCGAATTGGTATACGAGGATCTGGGATAGATGGTCATCCTCATTTGGTTAATGACAGCAAATGTCATAAACTAGATTTGATTCAATATGTCCACAAAGCCAACAAAAACTATATCAAATTTGAAGGTTCGCATGACTAGCGACTTTACATACAACATGAGAGTAGACAATCTGCAACTGTGTTGAATCAGAGACCTGTGAGTTGCGCAGCATCAGTCAATAATTTATAATAAGCTCTTTGGGTAATCCTCATTGTCTCCTAGGATCCACCCACCAGTCAGGTAAGGTAACAGAATAAAACATCCTACCAGCCGATCAGTTCTCGATGACCAATTGATTGGGCACTCTCCCCTCTAGGAAATGTACCGATTCAGTGTATAATGTGGATCTTTCCTCATTTTCTCCTCAAGGCTCGGGTGTATGTATCAACTATACTATACAGCAATACCATTATATGTGATAAGTCTGATTGTGGTGATTGTTGTAGCATTTGTGTAATGGCAAAGCTGCATGTGACGTGTCGAGAGCCGGGTAACACCAGCTTCATTCAGTAGCATGGCCACAACACTTAGTTCTCTGGTGATAATCTTACCTCAACTTACCTTCATGCCACTCTGCAATATTGACATCCATGTTTGCACCTGTATCTACTGAGACACCCTTCTACAAGGCCATAAAGAGGCGTATGCAGTTGCACTACTATTCCTCTTTTCATTTTAGAAATGTTTCACATACTGGATTTCCCATAATACTCAGTCAGGATGCGTCATGACATGTAGTCTATTCAGACCATATCCTACAGATTCGGAAACACTGATAGTATCAGGGAAGTGTCCCGATATGGCTATATACTTGAGGTTCACAGTTCCAATGACGATGTAATGGAGATTCCCAAGGCCAATTGGCCTCAGACCCATTGCAACACCTGAGGAGAAATTAACCCTATTCGGAGACACCAGATTGCGGAAGTAACTAGGCTCAGGAAGTTCACCCAACTGAGATGAAGGATAGCAGAGTTGATTGCACGTTAATTCTGAAGCCTATTGGCAACCAGACGCATCTGTGATCAAGTCCATCGAAGTCAATTGGAATGAATTCATATGTGAACCTGAAACATATCAATTGTGGCATCGATGAAATCAGATAAGCCTTCATTCAATTGAGTTGATTGACGATTCCAGGCATCATTCCACAGCTCATGCGTCCATGTGAGTCACATTACTGGCCATGGCAGAGTCAGCCATTGTATAGAGATATCATTGGTCCTTAGTGTCATGATGAGGTGGCATTACAAGTTCTGCAAGACTCACAACACGTGATGCAGCCAATGGCAGTTACAATGTCAATCACCCATGATACAACTTGGTGATGTTATCAACTTTACAAATACTGCGAGGTGTCTTAGTAGCGTCTATGCAATAATTCAGATATCATTACAAATATGACTACAGGTATGATTGGTCTACAAATAGGAACAGATCAGGGGAGTGGAGCAGGAATCGCAAATCGTGTGGCGGTTCCGAAAGTGAGGTACTATACCCCCAGAATATTCTCAAAATGTGACTAGCAAATCAATCTCTTGCTTACCATTGTCAAATATCACCTTTAGCACCGGATTGGTCAATCATATTGGATTGTTGGAAGGATTATACCATCTGCGCAAACTCTATTCTATTTGATCAAACAAGTCAACAATAGCGGATCAATCGCCAATGAGCGAATGCGGATATGTACACATATGATGGCTTACTCAGAGGGTTTTTTGGAAACCAATGGTCATGACTTTATTTGTAGCCAGGATTCTGAGTATCCACAGGGCTACCGGAGGATGGACCATCAGGGCACTGACAGGAGACCAACAGATTCCGCAAGAATTTACAGCACATAGAGCTTCACTTGATGTGGCTATCCCCACATGGGAATGGATGGTATCTGGTTCTCAGACAGTCATAGTTGGGTGATGGAAGGATGTTGTCTGGTTGTCAGAGAGTCTCAATTAGGTGTGACAAGTACATACATTGCGGAGTGACCTTATTCGTACAAAGTGGTAATGGAGGTGGTGGCGGTGGACACTCTGTAATGGAGCGTAATAGGAGTTTCCTTCCTTCCAGGGCCAGAATTCTAGCATTGACTTGCATAGCATTTGACTGTTGGCTCTGCAACCCCAGGGTGAGCACAAGTGCTGGCAGTGGACCAGGCAGGCCACGAGGGATGCCTCGGAAATGTACCGGGATCCTGGCTAGAGTCGAGCCATATAACAAATGCGGCTGTACTTTACATATTCAAATACTTTGTGGTACTGCTATTCATGATCTACTGGCTAGTGAAGAGGTCATTTGAACATTCTCTCTAACAATGGGAGACTGTACTAGGCTGCTGGGAGTAACTGTGGAAAGCATCTCTAGTGGTGATATACGCACCAGGGACTTGACAGGCGAGCAAGGAGCAGTGGCAGCATAGGTGAAGAGGGGCCCCCAAGGGCATACTTGATTAACCATTGTTGGCTTGTGGAGATATGAAGGGATACACTGGACAGCGGGGTTTGGCCCAATTGTGGCAAATAATTATTTTCCAGACTTCTGGATATTCCTCCTTACGGCTTCCTATCTATTATAAATTGAAAACTATCATTTGCAGATGGACGCAGCACAATGACAAAGATTCAATGTACAGAAGATGGAGGACTTGTCCTTGTCCCAGCAATCTATGGAGATTTCTTGGAGAGTATCAGCCAAGCCAAGGTGGAGACACTACCAAAATATTGGTCAGTTAACCATGCACTCAACTTCGAGCCCAGCTACAGTTTTCCCCATGCAATGATTACAATTGAGCAGAGTTGAGTCGAATGGAGTAGAGTTCAATGGAGTTCAGTTCAATGGAGTTGAGTGCAGTGGAGTGCAGCAGTATTTTGCAATTGGGTGGAATAACATCATGTACTCAAGAGGCTGGATTATGGATTTGGACTTAATGATCCCATGCTATCTGAATGGATCAATGAGTGGGAATATTCTTATGATGCACCATATGACACCAGATAGATTATGGGACTGCAATCAAGAGTCAATGCAAGCCAGACATCATGGAGGTCAGTAAAGATGACCTTTTCAGAGCATACTGAGCTACAGTAGAAGTCACAGAATGTGAACAGGCTGAGTGCAATTACACACAGGGTGGAACCGACAGGCTAAAGCTAGAGAGATGATGACCACATCAGCAACAACGCTAGTTTCCGTCTGAAACACCCGGGTGTTCCGGACGGCTCTGACAGCTCTGACAGAACCTCATAGCCTCTGAGGGAGAATTACACACTTCCCGTTGCATACTTACCTCCATTACTTTGCGCCTGGTATATGCACCATCAGAACGACACGTGTGTTACACTCTTCGCAGGGCTGCACTTATGCTGTAGCCGTTTACACAACGCCTGGCGATGGTTATGCCTTTCTTCAGCCGATAGCCACATTGTACCTCTCCGCTATATCGGATGCTGCACTCGCCCCATATATGTTTAGCTTTGAGATTTTGTCACATATTGCAATACAGTCTTCGCTTCGGATACATCACTTGCCGTTGCATTTGCTTTGCCATTATCGTATTTTACACGTCTGAAATATACAGTCTTATCTTCACACTCTCTTGTAGTATGCCCTTAGTCCTCCACATTCTGCGTTGATCCATCATCGGCTTGCAATGCTTATTCCTCCTCATCCGCATCCGCATTGTCGCCATCCTCACACTCATACCCATCGACATCATTGGTTCCCGAGTCAAACCTACTATACCCTCAGTCCTCCACATTCTGCGTTGATCTGTCATCAGCTTGCGAGGCTTCTTTCTCCTCATCCGCATATGCATCGTCGTCATCCTCGCCCTCATACCCGTCAACATCACTGGTTCCCAGGTCAAACCTCTCGAGTTCAGTCGCGGGCCGTCGTCGCCGGCCGGCGGTGGGGATGGCATCGTGCACGTCGCTTTCATCACCTTTATCTTCGTCATCCTTGCTGCCCCCTGGCATCCCGAAATGAAGTTCATCATCCGTGCAATTGTTGTCTATCAGGATGTTTGGGTCAGTGCTTCCGATCTCAGGCTCCTCAAGCGCCACTTCAGAGGTCAAATAATCAAGAAGAATAGCATTGTCAACACATGCTGCTTCCACACTGATCACCACGGCAGGCGTTGGGTTCTCCGCCTGTTGGATCTGACGCTTGACTGTAGCAAGAGTATTGGTATACACCCTCTGTTGGTAGCTCTCCGGTAGTGTGTTCCAGGTATTTATCAAGAATGCATATGTGTCTGCAACGCCAGGCGAGGTTAACATCTTGCGACCCGTTGCAGCGCAGCAGGATGCGTTCTCACCACTGTCATTCTTGTAATTGTAGTAGTTCGAGTGATCAGGTCTGTCCGCTTTCAGCTTCGACTTGGAAGCTTTCGGATGAACGCCTCTGTTCCTTTGCCACTCCAGGAGAGCATGGCTCAACGCGGTGCAGGCAAACATGATCAGTGGCGAGGGTATATGACCGTCCTTGGCGTCAATCATGGAATTATAAAATCCATCAGCATACTTACCGTGGTTATTCGCCCGATGATAAAATTTGATGTAGATAAACAGCGGGATTGCTTCCACCAGATAGTAAAGTGGACGCTGGCTATTTGTTAGCAGCTTTCGACACTCTCTGCGTTGGATTTGGACCGCATACACCACCTTCCACACCCTCTGCTAAAGGAAAAAGATACTTATTGTCTGCCAGAAGGGAATCAATGAATTCCAAACACTCTGCGTTGGATTCAAAGCAGTGGAGATCATATAGCTCTGCTATATTGTCCCTTGCTGATTGAATAAAATGGGATTTAACCTTATCGACTTGTGTGCGAACCTGGTACCGGTTTGAGCGTGTAATATCCAACTTGGGCAGTTACTCCAGCATATCTCTTTCAGGATCTCCTTTCTGCGTGCCTCAAATGCTATGGACCAAATGTTGTTTTGCTGCATTGCGGTGTTCCAGTACGTCTCTATTATCTACTAGTGTGGGGCTTCAGCTAATGCTTTCGCAACGCGTCGCGTTGCATAACTTACCGTCTCCAAGTCGCTTGCACTCGTAAACGGCCGTCTTTTCCACATGTAGAGCTCCAGGAGTCTGCCCGTTGCAAATACAAGACGCGTCATGTTGGAGTGCCCGCATCGATGAATGATGCGACTGCTGGAGACCATTGATGGAGGTGTAGACACCGCCTGCGTTTGCAATTTCCACTGCCTGAGTCTCTGATTTCTTTCTGTAGCTCGCGTTCGCAGTGGATTTGCAATGATCGCGCGGGCTTCTGGATTAGGGATGGGGGTAGGCAGGTTTTCAAGACCGCTGAGAGGAGTGGGAGTGCTAGCAATGCCGGATGTGGGGCTGGATACAACGCGACGCGTTGAGTCTGTCTGTGACGTTCCGCTGGGTGCTGGTGTGTTACGACTGCTTGTACCCTGCGTGGCAGTTGGAGTAATTATTGACCGTCGCTGTGTAGCAGGTGGGGTGATATCTGCAACGCGAGAATTTTTCAGCGCAGATGAGAGGGTGGACTTCTGACCTTGGATTGTAGAGGCTACGGAACTCCCTCCTTGAGAGTAATCCCTCTCGCCAGCCGGTACGGAAACACATCTCTGAGCAGGGGGAAGTTGAGAATTCCCAGAAGGCCCACGCTTTTGGTGATTCTGACAATTAGCAAAACTTCGAACATTTCGTACGTCCGGCGACGTGATAGGGTATGTGCTTTGGGAAGGCATCATCCGATATGGATGTTCGACATTCAGAGTATATGAATAATTTCCTCTGCAGGCATATGCAATGGCAGGCAAGGTAGACTTCTATCTGAGCGACCATGGAGGGATTCGACAAAAAAGGGAGGCGCAGTGTAGACCGCGCTAGACTCTAAACCCTGACAATACTCGGGGACGAGATCCCTTCAAAATCATTCAATTATGGGGTTAACTGCTATCAGATTGAACTCAGATTGAACTCAGATTGAACTCAGCATTGATATTCACTGTTACAGCAACGTCTGAAGGTCTATTTGCACTGCCTGAAGGGTGTTTATGCCTTCTTGGCGTGATTATCATCATATTACACTCGCTCTTGGCACAATACTTCGAACCATTGATTGTGTATATCTTCAGCTTCCCTGTGAAAATCCCCCTTTGGCAGAGCTTAAAGCATCGCAAAGTGAACAATGACATATTCTCTATCCTAAGACATCAGTTGCGTGTGCTTGTTCCACTGCTAGGCGTTGGTAGCCGTGTTGGATGGTTGCACAGTTGGGACAACTTGAGAACTACTCAGTTTGCTCCGAGATGCACGAGGTCTGAGCGGTAAAAGTGGTATGTGTTGCCAAAGCAACGCCCGGCGTCGCAAACTGTCATCACCGCAAGAACTAGATCTCGTCTCGAGGCTCCTCATTCATGAGGTGCTTGGTGGTTGTGCAAGATGAAGGCTGGGCCGTTTTGTGTTCAGTAACCAACAACATGCAGGATATGAATCAAATCTCAGGAACTCGAGTATATATATCCCTTCTTCCCGCCTACACATCCATTCTCTATTCTTCCCGCCTTCACCTCCATTCTCTTTTCTTCCTGTAATCAACACACCGCCAGCATCCTGAACTATCTTGACATCACGTGACTTGCACAAAACAACGCCTCCAGTTCCAAAACACACCCATTAACCTACACAACTTTGTACGATCACTCTGGGCTTCCTTCCGCTGCGTTCAACGGTATCATAATGCTAACGCCTCGGATGTAGATTCATTTTCAACTCGCAGCGATGGCACCAAAGGGCAGCCGCAAAGGAAAGGGGAAGGCAACTGCTAGGGCAAAAATGCCGACATCGGTTATAAGTCGACGCCTGTCGTTGGATCGGGAAGGTATAAAGGGATTCATCTCGGAACACATCCGTGGACTCATACGGATATGCAATGTTTGCGGCGTCCAGGATGAGAGGGCCTGGGACCTCTTTTATGATATAATCTTTCTTGATCCAGTCACAACTCGCCACTTTTCACAATTCCAGCTAATGTGGCCACACCGCAGGAGCAGGAGTTCACCATTTCGGGAGTGGTGGGCAGCCATCCACTCATATATGGGGCAAATGTTTGACAACACCTGCAACCAAATGAACAATTGGAGGTGGGACAACCCCCGTGCCTTCGGGAATCGAGTCGATTGCTCCAATCTGCAGACATCCAGCTCGGGAAAGGTTAAATGCACCGGCGAGCGTTTCTCTTGGTACGTTAGCGATGATCCCAGGGCAAAGATTGAGTCACCAAGCTACTGGCAGTACAAGCCAGGCGACTTCCTGGCCGTTAGACCACTGAATTGGGATGAGATAATCGACGAGGATGATGATGATGAGAACTGGGCGGATACCAGAGCGCCAAGCGGTGGACGGAGCCGTCCTGGCGATGACAATGACAATGACGACGCCGAGGGCGTGGAGTACACGCAGGGCGGTGAGAAAGGGACTGGGGAAGGGAACGGAACAAAGGATGGGAAGGGGAAAGGGATGGGGAAGGGGAGGGGAAACGGTAAAGGGAAAGGTATTGTTAAACAAACCCCAGGGGGAGATGATATCTCTCGTGCCGTTGCTTTGCAGTTGCAGAAGGAAATGTCAGAGGCAGACTTGGACACGGAGGGCTAACTAGAGCGGGTATATTTAGAGCCAGAAGCATCGCCCGCCGTGTCAATTTCCTCAGATTATGATACCGACTCTACTGAGTCGGACGGCGAATGTGACTCAGAACATGATCCAGATGTGGATATGCGCATGGAGGATGATGTGGACGCGCCGGACGGCGTTGATTTAGACGGCGATGTGGATATAGAAAGGGACGGTCACGATGAAGAGGAGGAAGATGAAGAGGAGGAAGATGAAGAGAAGGACGATGAGGAGGAGGAGGAAGAGGAGGATAAGGATGAGGATGATGCCAAAGAACGTCAGACGATTGGCCAGGGAGAGATGGTAAATACATCGGCTGAGGATGTAGATACCATGGTAGATGATCAGCGAATCGTGCTACCTGACCAAAGCCCGGAGATGGGCGAGCATACCCCACGGCCAGAACCTCCAGCGCCTGCCCCACGAGCACGAACTCCGGAGACTCATCCCCTCAGTTGGCTGGAGCATTTGGGGCATGTGACACCGCAAAAACCTCGCCCGGCGGTGCCAACTCTGCGAGAAGCTGAGGCAGCCAGAAACACTTCGGATGTGGATGTGGATCAGCAGCTACTGATTGAATCGGCAGGTGGCGACAGTCTCCCCAATGTCCCTCTCCCCGATGTCCCTCTCCCTGATGTCCTTCTCCCTGATGTCCCTCTCCCCAATGTCCCTTTCCCTGAGGCGCGCCCAGATGGCTTGGTAGGAGATGAGTGAACCAGTCCTCACGTTGCAGAGGAGGCGATTGTTGTTGCGTTCAGGTCAGGGTCAGGTTCTTGTCTTGTTCGCTTCCTTTCTTCTAATCTATCTATCTCAGGCATTGATTATTACACCCGTCGCGAGGTTTTTGGATTGCTCAAGGTTTATTTTATTTCTGGGTTTTATTTTGGTTTTATTTTATTGGGTTTAATTTATTCATAGTATTATGGGACGTCGCGCACTCAGCATTTTTGCAACTCCTGGCGTGTAAGGAACCTCCTTGTGATGGTGTTGAGACTCAATAAGTTAGCTGAAAGTATTGTGAGCTTACACACGAGGCTGCTCAGGCCCGGCACGAAGTTTCGTCCCTTTCTACAGTGTATACTCCACTCCTCGCGTGTCGTCGACAATGCCAGAGAAGACCCCTTTCCTTTGCCCCAAATTTTCATGCCGAAAGAAGTTCACCTCAGACAGCTGGCGACTTAAACATATCAAATTACACCATCCTGAACACCTTCAAGTTGCACGCCAGTAGAATCTGACTATTCGCAGCGCGCCCTGACACATTGAACCCGCTCAGCGTCGTGAATTCAACGCTAACAAAGATTCAGTTGAAGACTTGGACGCGTTTCCCTACCTCGAACACGGTGAAAACATCGCATTCTTGGAGTCTCAACCACCGCTACCTCTGCCGCAGACGGAAATATTCCCCGGCACAGGCGCTCCGCTGCTCGATTACATTGCTGAGCCATGGGAACGCGACACTCAGGGCTGCCTTGAGACCAACCTACAAAACAATCCCTACTACCCGTTTGCGACGCGTGAAGAGTACAAATATATCCAGGGTGGGATCAAGAAGAAGGGCATCAAGACTTACTATGACAACCTGTTGAAGGAAGAAAACACCGCTCTGCGTTTCCCAAGCTTCAAAAACGGGGATGGCGTCCAGAAGCTCGTGGCTAGAATGCCAGATCATCAAGCTCTCGGGGAGTGGGATCTACACACTCTCGAGGATATGAGTTAGAATGACAATCACCAACGCCCTATCAAATACTGGAGTCAAGACATCATCAAAAGCATGAGATGGTTGACGCGGCAGTCAGCCTACGCTGAGCATCTCATTTTTGCCCCTCAGTGTTGCTTTAACAGCGATACGCCCCCGAAACGCCTCTATACCGAAATGCACACTACGTACTGGTGGTGGGAGACACAGGTAAGGAGAGATACTCGAGGATAATAACGTGCTAATCGACGTTAAGTCAATGCTCAGAGTGGAGGATACACTGGTTACCTTGATCATAATGTCCGACTGAACACATCTCTCGAATTTTGCTGGCGACAAGAAAGAGTGGCCTGTATATATGACAATTGGCAATCTATCTTCGAAAATACGCCAGATGCCCTCAACGCCCAGCATCGTAATGGTCGCTCTCCTACCGATTCCAATCAAGAACCGCAATATTCCTCAGAAGCGGCTGGATGAGCGGTGGCAATTAAACCGAGAGGTGCTGAACGAACTACTCCGGCGGCTACTCCAGACACTCAACTTTGAACAAAATCCCAGAGCCGGGAGCGGGTATTACAACGTTCTCTGTGCAGATGGGAACTTCAGGCGTTGCAAACCGGTTTTAGCAGCATGGCTTGCAGATTGCCCAGAGTATAACGAGCTACATCATCTCAAGCGGCATGTATGTTTTTGGTGCGAATGTCCAAAGAACGAACTTGGAGATTCTGTGCATCCTGACAAGCAACACCCCCGGCAGGATCGCAATCTATATAGAATGCTCAGCGATGCCAACACCAAGGCAGCCGATGCCGAACTCTCGTCGCGCCATGTTCACCGAGGATTCACCGTGTTTCGACATATTCCGTGCATTGTGAGCGGCCTCCCTAAGCCCAAACTCCTCCAGACAATGCAGATCGGCATGCTTGACCACCTCCAGAAGTGGATTTTCCACTTCATGAAGAAGCATGAACGGCTCGACAAGTAGAATGCAACCTGGTTATCCGTTCCTGCTTACCACGACCTCACACCAAAAAATAAGTCATATGAGGAAGTTTCTCAATGGGATGGGAAGGAGATGAAGGAACTGAGCCGGTACCTGCTTCGGGTTGTAACCCTGTCTCTACGAGGCGGAAACCCCGCTCAGCGTCCCATATCCAATCGCGCAATTGAGTGCACACGGGCATTGTTAGAATTCTATAGGTATGCTCGATATATATCTCACGATGATGCAACATCGAGCTACATGGAGGACGCCTTGCATTGTTTTCACACCTTCAAAGATGTCTTCTTACTCGGGCGAGCCGGCAAAAAGGCAAAGGCAAAAGCCAATGCCCTGGGAACGGAACTCGTGAAGAAGCGAAAGGTAGACGAGGAAACAAATGCTGAAACTTGGATGCCGTCCAAGAAGCGGCGTGAAATGAACGCCTGGCAGGATTATATCATCCACGAGATAGATATTTCCAAGGAGTTAGAAGCCGACTGCAACTTTCCGAAGATCCACTTGATGTCTCATTGGGCAGAACAGATTCGTCGATACGGAGCCTTGCAACAGTATTCTGCCGAGAGACATGAACAAGCACATAAAACGAACCTCAAGGACGGTTGGAATGCCTCCAATCACAATCTCAACTACCTGCCACAAGTAATCACCTTTCAGCGTCGCATGCTCTGCTTCAAAATGAGAGAGCTCAATCTCCAAGCTCTCGCTCAACATCGGGAGAACCGCGCTGCCGCCTGCAAAGTCCTCCCTTCGGGTGCTGATCTGGCTGCCTCCCTGAGCCCCCAGTCATATGCAAAGCCCGAATTCATGGGACCCCAAAACCGCCGTGATGGAAAGCATCCTGACGCTATGATCAAGGACTTCAGAGCATTACTCGACAATACACAAGACGCAATGCACCGCGCAGCAATATATAGCGGCACGCGGGAGATTATAAACATATGAGTCGTAACAAGACGTATATATCGGATGAACAACTGCACGTAATGGAGCTTTGTATGTACCATGGTATTATGGTTCAAGTTGAGGGTTTAGAACGTGAACCCATATCTCAGATTTGTCGATGCACAGGAAGCCAGAGCTGGCACGGAGGGGATCAATGGAACGACTGGGTATGGGTAAAGCAACGCCCGGGGAGGTGTTATGGCGCGCTGAATGGGCGTCTCCCCTGGCAACTGCAACGACTATTCAAAATCAAGCTCCAAAACGAGGATGGAGCTTTCGTTGAGTACTGGTTGGCCCTGGCGCTCACCACAATACCTGAAAACTCGGGTAACTTGGATCCCGTCTCGAAATTTGTTCAAGTGAGAAAAGCACAGGCAGCCGTTGCTTTGCAAGTTTTCAGCATGGGAAACATCATTGGCTGTGTGCACGTAATTCCAGAGATAGCTACTAGTAGTAAGACAGGAGACGGATGGAACGAGGGATGGATTGTCAATAGCCACATAGATCTGGCGACTTGGAATGATGTGTATAATCAGTAAAGAGAGAATTGCATTTTGCGTGCAGGTAGAAGGAACGCGAGGAGAGATTTTCGCAATGTCACCCATTGCATTGCAATCCCGATGCAAGCGCGTACCCAATGAACCCATTCCCACGTATGGTCACAGTTGGCCACAACGCCAGAGTGTTCGTTGAAAATAAGACACCGACAGAGCGAGAAGAAACGGAGAAACCGCGATCGGAGGGAGATATGCAACGCGACGCGTGGTATTGAGGCCAGGCGCGGAGTGATCTGCCACCGGGGTGTCTCCGACGGCTCTGACGGAGCGCGTCCACTCTGACGGAGCCACTCCTCGCAGACGGAAATGTTTTCTGCTGATGCACATCGACCACGGCTGGAGATGGATTGTTGCTGGAGATGGATTGTTGCTGGAGATGGATTGTTGCTGGAGATGGATTGTTGCTGGAGATGGATTGTTGCTGGAGATGGATTGTTGCTGGAGATGGATTGTTGCTGGAGATGGATGGCAACCGGAAAAGGGTGACATGAGGCACATCCCATCCTGAGATGGATTGGGGCTGGATCAGAATTTTGGTTGGATATAGATAGATTACTGGAGGCAGATGACTGGCAGTGGACGCCAGGAGACGAATCTCAGGCGATGAATGATGGGAGGCAAGTAACAACCAGTCTACATCCTATATGAGCATATTGAGGTTGTACGTAGTTATGCCCTTTTCGAAATCACTTTCTTTGAATTCAAGAGAAGAAGTTGCAATGGGGCTGTGATACTCCAATACAAAGTATACGGCCAGTGTTATGGTTCAAGCAAGTAGGATACCAACTACTGTTTGGAGTACAAGTTAGAGCACAATTCTAAGTTGCCCAATTGAACTCCTACATGTCTGAGTTGCAAGGTGAAATACAATTCCGTGCTAGATCGGCAGTGACAAAGCTCCAATTCTGCTACTGCACATCATGAATCTGTACGAGGTTAATCTTTGGTAGAGTGGAGATCATTGAAGTGGGTGACACCTGAGCTCGAATCGCAACAACCTCTATTGCGAACATTTACTGCACTGGAGTCACTGTGGAGAAGCACCAAGAAACACCTTCACAAATAGTGAAGGCTAGCAGTGGCAAGTGCACATGGAGATGAAGCAACAATGGTACTCTGAGAACAGCTAAAAGTGCACCCTCAGAAGAGATGGGGAATGCATCTACAGATGAATCAGGAAGCGCAGCATGAAGAGTCAACAATATGAACACACCACTGTACCGGAAGTGCTTGCAGGGCGCAATGTGCAGTTTCCTCACTGGCAGAGATGGCAAGTAGCATCTTCCCATGCACGCACCTACAAATGACTCAACCAGCAGACCCGGAGATGAGTCGATGAGCATACGAGGGAGGTGATCACCAGTGTTCAACGAGCGAAACGCTGATGTGAATCCCCAGGTAAGTAACAGCTGGCACTCTGGGAGAAGGAGCACAAGGCATACCCAGAGGAAAGCTGATGAGCGCACCGAACAATTATAGATGATAACTGCACATAGTACAAGGCAGAGGTCAAGTGTACCTATTTATGCACTGACTTGGAGGATGAATAGTGCGACTGTATGAGCACTGCAGATATGATGCGAAGACCATGCAAGATTGATCTACACCAAATGAGTGCAAATATGGCTACCAATGCACCTGTAAATGTACTGCATAGTCTACCTAACAGCATCCTGAGAGATACTCTCTGAATGGCATCGTGAGAGACAGTTCAGACAACTACCAAGAGATGCTTACTGATCATAACGAGGAAGACCACAGCCAAATGTCTCCAAATTAGGATTGAATAATTGGATCATTGGAAGAACTATCTACCAAAGGCACTGACTGGGACGTTTACCTAGGGGCTTGCCTTACTGTATGCTGAATGACCATACTGGAGGCCTATGAACCTGCATGGCGGATCCTGATGGAGCATGAATGCAGCTACTGATGAGTACAGAGATGTTGTGCAAGTTACCAGCTGCAAATGATGTTCTGAGATATCAAGACAGGCCAACCAAGCAATGCATGAGGACTTGGGAGAGTGCAAACGGGCTTTCACATACATGGTATGACCAATATGTTCTTGAGAAGTTTACAAGATAGATACAAGGTCATGTATGATAGACCATTACCGACAGCTATGATACCGAGAGCAGAAGCTACACATTATTCCTAGAAGTGATACATAATTCACTCATGGGGACTGAGTGCGAATATGACGACGAAATTTGCCTCCACAGCCGCAACAGTACTGGCTGACCAGCTAGCAATGCAGAGCGGACATGGAATTAGGAGAAATTCAGTAGTTGCACTCTTGAATAGATATCTTCAGTATGACTGTCTGCCGAGATGGATTGAAGTGAGATATGCCAAGTAATTGCCGATAGCGATGGTGACAATGAGTAGCAAGAGAAAGCTACCATCGATACTGCCCAGTCAAGACAAGGCTTCTACTATTATTAGAGAATTCGCTGAAATAACTGTGCCTAATTCTGACAATGGTCTTCACATAGTAAGAGTTATGAGTGCAAGATGAGATTGTCGGATGCCAGACATTCGTCAACTAGAGATATGGAGGATGGTGTTGCTCTGGATGTTTCGTCTTTCTCTTCTCCTGACTTCTCATTACTTCTTTATTTCGTGAGATCTCAGCCCAATACACATGGCATTGGGACAAATTTTTACCACCTCCAGAGACAAGTCCAGTCATATTAGACTATCGCCATGCACTATGCATACCAAAGTGCTACCATAAGGTACTGATTAGTTGTAAGACTCAAATGTTCGTATGATTGCATACATAGAACAAGTTTTTGATTGTTTCCTGTAATTTTTGACCTTTGTACCAGTTTATGTAACCCAAGGGGTCTGCACCTATACCAAGAGATAATGGAATGGCATCGCTGCACGGGATGTGTCCAGGGCCGGGTATCACCAGCTTTATATTGTCAGCCAGCTATGTGCCTTATATCTCTAGCAATTATGTTACCTTAATTTACCTTCATACTACTCTACAATATTGACATTTACATAGCCAACCACAGCTACTGATATATATTCCTATGAGGCTATACATGGGTGTATGCCTGTACAATCTGATGATTAGTATTAAAAGTTGATCACAGTGATTGCAAAAGAAACCTTTTCTTCTATGCTAACAATTATCAGCAGCTGATGTGCAGCATTCTTGTGAGGGAATTGATAGATAGCATCATAGTATATGAAGAAAACTGATGATAAGTTAACTCATCCAAACTTGATCAGGTGTGATGCGGCAGTGAATGTGATACGCTAACCTGAGTCAGCTTACTTTACAATACGTATACCTGAGACTTGAACCCAGCAACACGCCATACCCCCTAAGCAGCGTTGAGATACATCAGATCACTGAGCATTGCTCAACTATGGTTAACACTGCGCAGAAACTTGTAAAATGAATTGTCAACAATAACAAACTATTCAATGAGAACCGACTGGAGGTTGACTATCGGCAATATCACCCCATATGGATGAATGAAAGGCAATTGCCTAATGGCATGCTACCACCTGCAGGTTGCAATCACTCAGAGCAATCACGGATCAACTACAATACGTGTTCCTGAATGGGCATTGATATTCTGTCCACTAATAAGCAATCCATTGAAAATGTACTTGGTGCACCACCACTTCAAGATACTCCCCACTGAGAACCTATAGACCCCTGCAGCCAGATTTCAGCTGCACCTTTGATAAAACAAAGACAAAGGCCAATTGAAAGATAGTTGGAGCGGAAAATCTGGGCAGGAAAGTATATGGTAAAGCTGTTGGACTGTACAACAAGCATCCGCAGTACTGCGAACAATGTAATCCATGGTATCCATTGCGGTGTGCACTAGAGTTTCAGTAGGCACAATCATGTTGCCAGCAAATGTACACATGGATTCATCAACATCTGAGGTGTGGACTGGACATCATCGAATTCAAATCATTTCAATCAGCAGATACCCTCCATCAGGTCCTGTCTGAACATGAGTTTGGGCTCAGCGCTGAGAGTTCAATTGAACATAATTCTCATATTTTCAATACATTGTACTACAGAGATATCTTGAAATATATCCAGTTCCTTTAGTACATCTCCCTGTTCAGGCACTTATCAATGGTGAACTGGTGCACCATGCTGACTCTCAGGAAAGTTAAATTTCCTATGAGATGATTATGGGCGATTGTTGGTGAATTTCACAGGATCCACTTCCTGCCAGAACGACAATTGTGCCAGTCATGTGTGTATCCGAAATGAGTCAATCGACCTATTCTTGTTAGCGATCAGCATGCCTGGCGACTGCATGCCAGAATTGGTATTATTCAAAATGATATCGACTGTGCACCGAAACAGTGTATCTGGACTCTCCTTGTGCTCATCCCGTGTCCACAGAAAGTTGCCAAACACAGTGACAATAGATGGCATCACATGGTGGGAACTGTGCTGTCTCAACTTAGGTATCGTGATATAGCTGGTCCTGGCTTGAAGTGGCATTGTGCAGAGGGATTCTACAAACAATGTTCCCCTCAATTGGCTCCCTGAGTTGGGGATTAGCCGGAACAAGTAATGGTTGCTCAAGTCGCCTGTGGCAGTTGCCTAATGCGTAATATGTTTGTAGGTACACCCAAGGTATATTTAACATTTCGACCACTCCATTGATCAACAGATCAGCATATTTAGTCAGAGCTGCTACAGGTTATTATTATTGATACTCTGCTTACTAAAGGTGTCCACTCAATCCACAACCGGTTCTTGCAATCCCCTCCCTGCCATGTGTAATGGCTTTGGCAGCCTGACAAATTACATCAGCTGCTCTTCAGATTAGTTAAGGACTAATTGAACTGGCTTGACTGCTCAAATACCTCGAAGCAAGAAATGTCAAGCATCAAGTTGACACTTGATTTACATCAGTACGAGAGTGTCCTGGTGTCCAGCGCTTCTCTGAGCAAATCAATTTCCTAAAAAGCTGCACCTAGCAAGGACCAGAGATCTATGGAATGCTCAGAACACTAGCTGTGAATTATGCTTCAGTACTTATCTGCTCCAAAGATGACGGAATAACTGTGGCAGAAACAGCCTCTGATGAAATGGCATTCGGTGCAGTGCAGGCATTATGTGAATTCTCCCTACTTGTTAGCTCACAAAATCACTTCAATCTATCTCTCAATGCACTAGACGATTCAGTCCAGCCAGTTTAGAAAAGATGGGTATTTTCCAAGGATACTGAAGGTTGAAGTCTGCAAAGGCCAAATTATAGGCACCATTGGCATGAGAATCCTGTCAGTGACAGGAACAAATGATTCATAAGATTCATACTGCCTTGGAGGTTCTAGTGTATTGGGCAGAGCAGGTCACCACACCAAAACGTAAGCAATTTCAAGTCTGCCTGCTTACAACTGGACAAGTGGTGACCAAATGGTCAAATGCTAATTGTCAGAATTCAATGGAGTAATTGGAGCGCAAAATCCATTAAGTGAAATCAGATATATGCAGGTGTGTTGATAGATAATTCCAACATCACGAGCAACAACAATTGCCGGAAGTTGCAACTAAGGCAAGCAATCGCAAAAGCATATTTGCAAAAGTATTCCTCCTAATGACCACGGCCCAAGAAAATGAGGCATAAAAGGCAGCAAACATCACTGTCGAGAAGGCTGTGCAATTTGAGATGTGCCTGTCCATGGTTTGGACTGAAACTACCACTTGGAGCATGCCTGTTACAGAACGCTTAACTTGCTGGCTGGAGAGAGAAATTGATGGCTTCACATCCAATCACCACAACAGGTTGTGGCAGGAACTATCTATCCGCTCGATCGAGTTTGAAGCTTCGTGGGACAACCCTTGCTTTCAGAAGCTCCCGAAAATCGTTGAACAACTCAAAATATATTACAGACGTCTAGCAACACATCGCATAAGCCATATATCAGAGTCAATTCAGCATATCAGTTCAGGTAACCATTTTACCACTGATATGTCAGAACTGCTACATATCGCCAGAGTGAAAGAGGCATAACCATGTACTAACAAAGTCAATGACATTTGACAGATGCTCCAGCATTATGACTGGTGGATAGGTCCTGACTATATGGAGGAGACACTGTCCTCCAGTTGCATCACCATATTGAGAAGTTATTCACATATTGCATCTCTTTCTCCATCGGTATTATTGTAGTGTCAAACTATGCAGTCTATTTTATCCCTATACTCCTCTTGAGCTGCATCAAACTAATTGGCCACCTCATGGTGTAGGACTGCCCGCCTGAGGAAGAGTACAAGACTGATGATTCCTTGTCAGTAGACACTGTCCTCGTTGGTCCACTGTTCGTGGACCCAGCGCCCCTCTGGCTACGTATGTGCGAAGATGCCCCCAGACTTCAGTACTTTCAACATGTGTGCCACTTCTAAACCATCGTTCATTCAACGTCCAGCAGGGTTAAGGCATGTTGCAGCAGGCATCGTGTGTGTTGCTGTCATAGTTATGGTGTTGTGTCGGGGTGAAGTTCATCATTTTTGTGGTCAGAAAGTCATCTTGAAGGATCTTAACTACTCTTTGTTGAATCAATATGGGGCTCCAGTACCTACAACATGCAGCAAAAGTCAATGTGAACACGGTGCTCCCAATGCAGTATTAGAAATTGACGATAGGGTATTATTTGTCTAAGCACGCGATGTGAATTTGCCCCCAATCCATTCCATGTTGAGGATACACACATATCCCTTTCAGGTCCATGTGTTCCACAGTGCCGCACCTCATGTCAACCCTTTCTTTCTCTCCACATGTACTTCCGAGCATGTTACCTGAATTCTGAGTTGCTCCTAACTGTGTCCCTGGTGTTTCGGGACACTCTCTACATTATTACATCTACTTCAATATTATTCCTGATTTATCACTGACACCTCTAGATGCACCTGAAAGCTAGTCTATATGTTCTGGTAACTCAAAGATTTGACTATAGTAGCATTCTGGTCTAAGAACTTGCATACACACCCAAAGACCGTTGGTGATTGAAATACATTTCGCTGCAGCTCATATTCCACTCCGCAAATAAACTCTCAGCAGCCAGCTCATCAGAAGGGCAAATGTGTAAGTTTCCTTCGATCACATTTTCACAATTTCAAGTTTTCCCATCAATACCATCTTGGCCAGTATTGCTCTTTCATACAATTCACTCTCCACAGCTAACTCTTCTGGAGTACTTAGCTAAGTATCCATCTCATCATGTTCCCACAACTGTGAGTTTTACAATTAACAGATACATATTCAATGGCTTGTTTCCCCCTAGATCAACCACCTCCCAGTTCACTGTATTTTAGTGTCCAAGTGCATCTCTAAGTTCGCACAATCTCCATCTCAAGGGGCATGTGCAATGGGCAATAATGTTCATTACAAAGTTCGATATGTATAGTGCTGAATTATGGCTCCAAGTTTACTTGATCATCACCTCCTATTGTATTTCTAAGCTCACCACAATTTCATCTCCAAGAGCTTCTATCAGTTCACTCAATATTCACATCCAAGTGCAACTGGTATCATCAGCAAGTACTTTTCCAATTTCATTCTGTCCTTGACTCCCTGTATATCTCTAGGTTCACACAATCTCCCTTTTCTAGTACACTCAACACCATCCTAAATTACTGCATTAAGTTCAGATTATCTTGGATTTCATATGTACCTCCAAGTTTGCATAGTCTCCATCTCTAAGTGTAGCTAGCACCATTAGAGGATACATCTCCATGTATACTATATCTTTGATTCAAAGTGCATCTCTGCATTCAAACAATCTCCATCTCCCAGACAACCTGGCATGAACTAACAGTTCACCTTCAATTGTATCACTTAGTTGGCTCCATCATTATCCCCAGGTTCAGTAAATTACCTTCTTTGCATTCAGCCAGTACAGTTCCCAAATAAATGTCTGGGTTGACTCAGTAGCCATGTGCATGGTTACATCCGAACAGTCTGACATTTAATATCCATATCGACCCCTGAGGGCATGGAAGTCCTGTCAGCAGTCCGAATGACAATATCAATATATTCCGATCACCATTGATTGTTACCAGATGGCATATTTCGATTTAGCAAATCGTATTCTCATGGAAAAGTATAATTACCTAATAAGACAAACGTAGGGATAAAATGCCATATTCATATGGTACTCTAAGAATTACCAGGATATGCAGTTTTTAGTTCAGGGTACTCTAGAAAATGTTTGAAGAGTTCTCAAGAGCTCTGAAATATAACTATGATATTACACAATGTTGTTAGCATCAGAAAAATATTACTACGACTACTGATACAGTATTATGCATCTTGAGATGCCGGTACACTATGTGAGAGCAGATTGTTTTGCTCCTGCGGGGCATGTAGGGGAAACCTTGGGCATGAATGTAACCGAGATTTGTTATGGCCATTAGTGCGGTGTGGTGAAACGGCCGAGCTAGAAGGCAGAGAGCCTATCAGCAACACTGCACCGCACCTCTTGTGACATACCAAAAGAAATTTGTGAGACACAGCGGTTCTGGATAGAGGAGCCTAGGAAGAGGGTGATAAGATATGATACAACCTGGGCATGAGGATCCACGAAATCCCAGAACGAGCAAGTGACATTGAAGGATGGGAAAGACAGAGTGAGTAATTCGTTGTATGATATGATGGTATGAGATGAGATGAGACGCCACATGAGCAAAAAAAAATTCTATCCAGGCAGGTTGGCTCAGTCACAGTGGTCACGATCAATCGGAACCGTCTGAGACACCTGAGTGGCGGATTACTCCATCCCCGGAGTCAATGCCACGCATCGCTTTGAACATCGCCCTCCAATTGCAGTTTCACTCTTTCACGTCACTCTGTCGGTCCCCAATTTTGAACAAACACTCTTGCGTTGTGGCCAACTGTGACCATATGTCGGATTGGGTGCATTGGGTACGTGCTTTCATCGGGATTGCAATGCGATGGGTGATGCTGCACAACTCGCACCTCGTGTTCCTACTACCTGCGCGCAAAATGCAATTCTCTCTTTACTAATTATACACATCATTCCAAGTCGCCAGATCTATGTGGCTATTGACAATCCATTGCTCGTTCCTTCCATCTCCTGTTTGACTACTAGTTGCGATCTCTTGACTTACGTGAGCCAGCCAGGGATGTTTCCCAGGCTGAAGACTTGCAAAGCAATGGCTGCCGGTGCTGTTCTCCCTGGTACAAATGGCAAGATGGGATCCAAGTTTCCCGAGTTTTCAGGTATTGTGGTAAGCGCCAGAGCTAAGCAGTAATCAATGAAAGCTCCATCCTGGTGTAGGAGCTTGATTTTGAATAGTCGTTGCAGTTGCCATGGGAGACGCCCATTCAGCACGCCATAACACCTCCCCAGGCATTGCTTCACCCACACCCAGTGGTTCCATCGATCCCCTCAGCGCCAGCTCTGACTTCCTGTTCATTGACACATCCGAGATATGCATTCACCTTCTAAACCTTCAACTTGAACCTTAATACCATGGTAAATACAGCGCTCCATTGCATGAAGTTGTTCATCTGATATCTACGTCATGTTACGACTCTTATGCTTGATAAACTCCTGCGTGCCGCTGAATATTGCGACGCGGTGAGTTGCTTCTTGCATATTGTCGAATAATTCTCTGAAGTCTTTGATCATCACGTCAAGGTGCATTCCATCAGTGCAGTTTTGGGGTCCCATGAAATCGAACTTCACATATGACTGGGAGCTCAGGGGGGCAGCCAGACCAGCACTGGAAGGGAGGACTGTGCAAGCGGCAGCGCGGTTCTCCCAAAGCTGAGCGATGGCTTGGAGATGGCGCTCTTTGATTTCAAAGCAGAGAATGCAACACTGATAGGTGATTACTTGTGGCAGGTAGGTGTGATTGTGATTGGAGGCATTCCAACCGTCATTGAGGTTCGTTTTATGTGCTTGTTCATGTCTCTTGGCAGAATACTGTTGCGAGGCTCCTGATCGACCACTCTGTTCAACCCAATGAGACATCAAGTGCACCTATGGAAAATTGAAGTCGGCATCTAACTGCTGGGAAACATCTATCTGGTGGCTGATATAATCCCGCCAAGTGTCCATTTTGTGCTGCGCCTGGGGTCGCATCCAAGTTTCAACATTTGTTTCGTAGTGTACGTTTCACTGCATCACAAGTTCCGTTCTCAGGGCATTCACTTTGGCCATCGCCTCTTTGCCAGCTCAGCCAAGTAAGAAATCATCTTTGAAGGTGTGCAAACGATGCAAGGCATCCCCCATGGAGCTCAATGTTGCATCATTGTGAGATTTATAATGAGCATACATATATAATTCTAACGATGCCTGTGAGCACTCAATTGCGCGATTGAATATGGGACGCTGAGCGGGGCTTCCACGGTGTAGAGACTGGGTTACAACTCCAAGCAGGTACTGGCTCATATCCTTCATCTCTATCCCATGCCATCAGGCAACTTCCTCATAAGACTCGTTTTTTGGTGTGAGGTTGTTGTCAGCAGGCACAGATAACCAGATTGCATTATACTTGTTGAGCCATTGGTGGGTATTCATGAAGTGGAAAATCCACTTCGGGCAGTGGTCAAGTATGCTGATTTGCACTGTATGAAGGAGGTCGGGTTTTGGCAGGTCACTCACGATACAGGGAATATGTCGAAACATATTGAATAATCAGTGAACATGGCGTGACAAGAGATTGGCATCGGCTGCCTCGGTGTTGGCATCGTGGAGAGTGCTATATAGGTTGTGATCACGCCAGGGGTGTTGGTTGTCAGGCGGGACATCATCTCGAAGTTCTTTCGTTGGACACTCGTACCGAAATCAGACATGCCGCTCCAGAAAATGTAGGTTGCTATACTCTGGGCATTCTGCAGGCCATGCTGGTAAAACCAGTTAGCAATGCCTGAAGTTGCCATTTGCATAGAGAACGTTATAATACCCACTCTCGGTGCTGGGATTATGATTATAAGTGAGAGGCTGGAGTACCCGCCGGAGTGCTTCATTTAACACCTCTCACTGTGTTTTTGGCTGCTCATCCTGCCGCTTGTGAGGAATATTTTGGTTCTTGATTGGAATCAGCAGGAGAGTGACCATCACGACACTGCGAGTTGAGGGCATCTGGTAGATCTTCGAAGATTCATTGCCGATTGTCATATATACAGGCCAATGTGTCTGGTGGCCAGCCAAATTCGACAGGTGTGTTCCGTCGGATATGAAGATCAAGGCCACTAGTGTATCCCCCACTCTGGGCATTGACTCAAAGTAGATTAGCATGTTATTATCCTCTGAGTATCCCTCCTTACATGTGTCTCCCACCACCTGTCCACAGTGTGCATTTCAGTATACAGGTGTTTCGGTGCTGGTTCGCTGTTAAAGCAATGCTGAGGGGCGCACATGAGATGCTCAGTGTAGCATGGCTGCTGCAAGAACCATCTCATACTTTTGATGATATCTCGACTCCAGTATTTGATAGGGCAGGGTGATTGTCATTCCATCTCATATCCTCGAGAGTGTGTAGTTCCAACTCCCCAGAAGCATGATCATCTGGCATGCTAGCCACAGGCTTCTGGACGCCATCCCCACTATTGGACCTTTGGGAATGAAGAGCAGTGTTGTCTTCCGTCAGCACATTGTCACAGTATGTCTTCATGGCCTTCTTGCTGATGCCACACTGGATATATCTGTACTCTTCACTTGTCGCAAATGGGTAGTAGGGATTGTTCTGTAGGTTCGTCTCAAGACAACCCTTAGCGTGGCATTCCAATTGCTCGGCAATGTAATTGCGCAGCGGAGAGCCTGCACCGAGGTCTGTCTCTGGCCGTGGCAGAGGAGGTGCCACAGGCTGAGACTGGAAGTCTGCGATGTTTTCAATGTGTTCGAGGTGGGGAACCGCGTCTAAGTCTTTGACTGAATCTTTGTCAGCGTTGAATTCAGGACCCTGAGCAGGTTCCACATGTTGGGATGTGCTGGGAATATTCAGATTCTTCTGGCATGCAACTTGAAGGTTGTCAGGATGGGGTAATTTGATATGTTTACATCGCCAGCTGTCTAAGGAGCACTACTTGCTGCACGAACATTTGGGGCGACGGAAAGGGGTCTACTCCGTCATTGTTGACAACATGCGAGGAGTGGAGTAAACCCTGTAGAATGGGATGAACGTTGGTGCTGGGCCTGAGCAGCCTGTTGTGGGTGTAAGCTCACCATACTTTCCGCTAACTTGAGTGATTTATTGAGCGTCAACACCATCACAAGGAGGTTCCTTACACACCAGGAGTTGCAACAATGCTGCATGTGCAATGTCCCATAATACTGTGAGTAAAATAACACCAATTCAAATCCATAAATAAAATAGACCTTAAGCAATCCAAAAACCTCGCGACTTGTGTAACAATCACTGCCTGAGATATATAGATTGGAACAAAGGAAATAAACAAGAGAAGAACGCTACCCTGACCCGAATGCAACAACCATCACCTCCTCTGCAACGCTAGGACTGGTTCACTCCTCACCTAGTGAGCCGTCCGGGCATGCCTCAGGGAGAGGGACATCGGTGAGAGCGACATCTAGCAGACTGTAACCAACTACTGATTCACTGAGCTGCTATTGATCCACATCCACATCCAATCTGTTTCCGGCTTCCTCAGCATCTCGTAGAGTTGTCACCACTGAGCAACGTCTTCGCGGCATCACAACCCCCAAGAACCCCAGCGTATTAACGGGAAGAATCTTCGGAGTTCGTGGTCATCAGCAAGGCTCCGGGGTTTTTGGCCATGGGGCAGGCACCGGAGGTTGTGGCCATGGGGTATGCTCGCGCATCTCCTGGCCTTGCTCAGGTAGCAAGATTGGCTGATCGTCTACCATGGAATTTACATCGTCAGATGATGAATTTACCATCTCTCACTGGCCAATCATCCGAGGTTCTTTGCCATCATCTTCATCCTCATCCTCCTCCTCATCCTCATACTCCTCCTCCTCCTCCTCCTCCTCCTCATCTTCCTCCGCTTCATCATCCTCCTCTTCATCATCCTCCTCATTGTCACCGTCGCTGTCCACATCCGCATCGCCTTCTAAATCAACACCGTACGGTCCATCCACATCATCCTCCATGTGCAGTTGCACATCGTGATCATGTGCTCAGTCATATTCGCCATCCTACTCCTCGGGAGAGTTGGTATCATCCACTGAGGACATTGAGATGGTTGGCGATGCTTCCGTATCGAAATATGCCTGCTCTCGTTAGCCCTGCATGACCCAGTCCACCTCCTACCTTTCCTTCTGCAACTGCAAAGCAACGGCCGGAGAGATATCACCTCTCCCTGGGATTAGTTCAACAATACCTTTCCCTCTTCCATTGCCATTCCCCTTCCAATTCCCTTCCTCCATTGCCTTCCCCTTCCCTGTCCCGGTCCCCTTCCCTTTCCCCTTCCAATCCTGTGTTCCCTTCCCTTTCCTGATCTCTTTTTCACTGCCCTGCATCTCCTCCTCACCCTGCCCATTATCATTGTCATTGCCAACGCCAGGACTGCTCCTGCCACTGCTCAGCACTCCGGGATCGCCCCAGTTTTCATCCTCATCATCCTTGTTGATTATCTCATTCCAATTCAGTAGTCTGAAGGCCTGGAAGTCGCCTGGCTCGTATTGCCGGAAGCTTGGGGGCTCAATCATTGCCCTTGGGATCATCGCAACCGCACCAAGGGAACGGCTCACCATTGGGTTTAAACTTCACCGAGCTGGGTGTCTGCTGATTCGAGCAATCAACTTGATCCCCAGAGGTACAGGGGTTGTCCCACCTCCAATTGTTCATTTGGTGGCGGGTTTTGTCAAACATTTGCCCCATATATGAGGGGAAGGCCGCCCACCATTCCCGAAACAGCGAACACCTAGTCCTGCAGTATGGCCACATTATCGGCAATTGAGAAAAGTGGTGAGTCGAGACTGGATCAAGAAACATTCTATCATACAATTCGTCCCATGCCCTCCAATCCTTGACGCGGCAAATATTTAATATATATATCAGTCCCGTGATGTGTTCCAAGATGAATCCCGTTATACGGTCCCGATCCGGTGACAGGCGTTGATCTATAACCGAGGTCAGTATTTTTGCTATAGTAGTTGCTTTCCGTTTTCCTTTGTGGATGCCCTTTGGTGCCATTGCTGTGAGTTGACAATGAATCTACATCCGAGGCATTAACATTATGATACCGTTGCATGTAGTGGAAGCAAGCCCAGAGGGAAAATACAAAGTTGAGTTGGTTATCGGGTAAATTTTAGAATGAGAGGCATTGTTTTGTGCAAGTCACATGATGTCAAGATAGTTCAGGATGCTGGCGGGGTGTTTATTTCGGGAGGAATAGAGAATGGAGATGAAGCCGGGAAGAAGGGATATATATAGTTAAGCTCCAGCAAATTCTCGGTTCTACTTGTTTTGTTGCTGAACAAACACAAAATGGCCCAGCCAACATCTTGCACAACCACCAGACACGTCACAAATGGGAAGCCTCAAGAAGAGCTTTAGTAGTCGTGGAGATGACAGTTCATGATGCCGGGCGTTGCTTGTTCATCACACACCACTTGCACCGCTTAGACCTCGTGCATTGCGGAGCAAACTGAGTAGTTCTCAGGTCGTCCCAACTGTGCAAACATCCAACATGGCTACCAACACACCTAGCGGTGAAACAAGATCACGCAACTGATCTCATAGGATACAGAATACATAATTGTTTGAATTGCCATCCTTGTAGCTCTGCCAAAGGGGGATTTCCACCGGGAAGATGAAGATATACACAATCGATGGTACGAAAGATTGTGGCAAGAACGACTGGAAACTCTCATAACCCCGCCAAGCAGGCATAACCATCCTTCATGCGGTGCAAATCGACCTTCAGACATTGCTGTAACAGTGAATATCAATGCTGAGTTCAATCTGATGGCAGTTACCACCATAATTGAATACTTTTCAAGGGATCTTGTACCTGAGTATTGTCATGGTGTAGAGTGTAGCGCGGTCTCCACTGCGGCTCCCATTTCTGTTGAATCCCACCATGGTTGCTCAAAGAGAAGTCTACCTCGCCTGCCATTGCATATGCATGCAGAGGATATTATTCCTACACTCTGAACGTCGAACAGCTATATCAGAGTATACCTTCCCAACTCCCTGACCCTGACATGACTCGGGTTGTATGAAACGTCGGAAGTATTGCAAATGTTCAGAATCAACAAACCCGTGGGCCTTCGGGGAGATCTCAACTTCCCCCTGCTAAGAGATGCATTTCGGTGCCAGCTAGCAAGAGGGATTGCTCTCAAGGAGGGAGTTCCGTAGCCTCTACAATCCAAGGTCAGAACTCCACCCCCTCATCATTGCTGAACCATCCTAGTGTTGCAGATATGACTCTATGCATGACTGCCACCCCATCCGCTACACAGCGATGGTCAACAAATACTCCAACCGCCATGCCCGGTACAAGCAGTCGGAGCAGACCAGGACCTGGAGAGACCTAACAGGCAGACTCAATGTGTCGCGTTGTATCCCGTTCAGTGTCTGGTATTGCAATCACTCCCACTCCTCTCAGCTGTGTCGAAAACCATGCCTACCACCATCCCTAGTGCAGACGCCCGTGCGATCATTACAAATCCACCGAGATCATGTGCTACAGAACGGAATCAGAGACAGAGGCAGTTGCAAATGCAGCCGCAGGCGGTGTCTACACCTCAATCAATGGTCTCTGGCAGTCACTGACTATATCCATTTCGGTAAGCCAGACATGACCCGTCGTATATTTGCAACGGGCAGACTGCTAAAGCTCTACGTGTGCAACAGACGGCCGTTTATGAGTGCAAGCGACTTGGAGACAGTAAGTCATGTAATGCGATGAGTTGTGAAAGCATTTGCTGATGCCCCACACTGGCAGATAATAGAGACATACTGGAACACCACTATGCAGCAAAACAACATTTGGTCCATAGCATTTGAGGCATGCACAAAGGAGATCTTGAAAGAGGTACGCTGAGGCAATACCCCACGATAGATAGTGCATGTTGAAACCAGTACCAGGTTCGAGCACAAGTCGATGAAGTTAAATCGTATTTTATTCAATCAACAGGGGACAACACAGCAGAGCTTTATGATCTCCACTGCTTTGAATCTGATGCAGAGTGTTTGGAATCCATTGATTCCCTTCTGGCAGTCAATAAGTATCTGTTTCCTGAAGCAAAACATGTAGAAGGTGGTGCACGTGGTACAAATCTGATGTGGAGAGAGTTGAAAGCTGGAAAAGAATGGCCACCGTCCACTTTACTTCCTGGCGGAATTATTCCTGTGGTTTATCTACATCAAATTTCATTTTTGGGCAAATAATCGTGGTAAGTATGCTGATGGATTTCATAATTCCATGATTGACAACAAGGATGGTCATATACCCTCGCTACTCATCGTGTTGACCTGTGCCACATTGCGCCATGGTCTCCTGGAGTGGCAAACAAACAAACTTGTTCATCCAGAAGTTTCCAAGTCAAAGCTCAAAGCGGATGGACCTGATCACTCGAACAACTTCAACGACAAGGACGACGGGGGTATGAGCGCAACCTGCAGTGCTGCAACAGGTCGCAAGTGGTTAACCTCGCCTGTCATTGCAGACACCTATATATTCTTGTTGAATTCCTGGAACACACTACTGCAGAGCTACCCACAGAGGGTGTATGAAACACTATTGCTACAGTCAAGCATCGGATCCAACTAGCGGAGAACCCAATGGCTGCCGTGGCCATCCGCGTGGATGCAATGCATGTTGAAAATCCTGTTCATCTTGACTTTTCGACGTCCAAAGTAGCGCTTGAGGAGCCTGACATCGGAAGCACTGACCCAAACACCCCGATAGCCAACAATTGCATGGATGATAACCTGCATTCTGGGATCCCAGTTGACAGTGGGGATTACAAAGATGAAGGTAATGAAAGCGACGAGTGCGATGCCATCCCCTCCTCCAGCCGGCGACACCAGGCCATGACTGAACTCGAGTGGTTTGACCTGAGGACCAGTGATGTCGACAGGTATGAGGTCGAGGATGGCTACGATGCAGATGCGGCTGAGGAGGAAGAAGCATCGCAAGCCGATGATGGATCAACGCAGAATGTGGAGGAATGGGGGCACAAATGGTTTGACATGGCAACAAGTGATGTGGATGGGTATGAGGGTGAGGATGGCAATGACGAAGATGCGGATAAGGAGGTAGAAGCATTGCGACCCAATGATGCATCAACGCAGATTGTGGAGGACTGAGGGCATAGTACTGGAGAGTGTGAAGATTGGACAGTATATTCCAGACCAGTAAAATACGATAATGGCGAAGCAAATGCAACGGCATGCGATGTATCCGAAGCGAAGACTATATTGCACTAAGTGACAACATCTCAAAGCAACACATACATGGCGAAAGTGCGGGATACATTATAGAGCAATTGCGGAGAGGTACCATATGTCACATGGCCAGAGAAAGGAGTAAACATCACCCAGCGTTGTGTAAACGGCTACAGCATAAATGCAAACCCTGCGAAAAGTGTGTAACACTAGTGTCATTCTGATGGCACATATACATCACCACATTCCGGGCGCGGAGTAATGGGGGTATGTATGCAACGGGAAGCATGTAATTCTCCATCTGAGTGTTCAAGGTTCCGTCAGAGCCGTCAGAGCTGTCCGTAACACCTGGGAATTTCTGAAGGAAACTAGGGTCGTTGTTGATGTCTCTGCCCCAGGGTCTCCCGAATAGATACTCCCCATTGCTCCGCCCAGCACTGTTACCCCTGTATGTCCGTCAGCTCCTGTCGGCCAGTCCATCTCCGTCATCCCTGTATCTCCGTACACCTACCGTTGCTCAGTCCTCTGCCAAGCTGACTGGCGGTGGTGGTGGTGGTGAGACACAGATTTTCCCCTCACAACTCCTCCCTTGCCCATTGTGCGGAGCACCCCTCTCCTTATCTGTATAACTGTATACGCAGACCTGCAAGAACATATGAATAAAACCCACCCAAAGGAAAGACACAGACATAGACCCAAAGGAAATCCATAAACTCAAAGGAAATCCACAAATCCAAAGGAAATCCATAAACCCAAATGACAACCATATACCCAAAGGAAATCCATATACCCAAATGAAATCCATAAACTCAAAGGAACAACATAAACCCAGAGGAAAAACATAAAGACTCTCACTCCTTGCACACCTGCTTTCTCCTGCCAACGTCCTTTCCTGCCTTCCTTTTTCCTTCACCACTTGTGAAGAACGAGATGTTGCCGAGTCGAGTATCGAATCGCACTATCGCCTCACACATTCCGCTCAAGCCTGCTGTGACTTGTGGCCCAGCCTCTATGCACAACTTGGGGTCTTCATTTACTGCTTGCTGGAAGAAAGGTACAGCTTTGTTCCCCATGTTCCTCCCATGGTGTGCGATCATCCTCATCACATCATCAAACATTCTCTCCCAGTCGGGGTCCAGGCTAAGGCATTCTAGGAAGCGGCTCACATATTCTTCATCCTCAGTGTGGTGGTCGTCATCGGAACTGTTTCTTTCGCTGCTGGGAGTGGCAGGCCGGTGGGGCTTTGGCGTGCACTTCTGCTTCGGAACGGTACGCTCCTCTGGGGTCGTACGAGACGCTTTCCCGGCAGGCGCTGGCGGGATTCTACCAGCCACTTCGTTGGTGGGAGCTGGCGGGGTGGTAATCGCATCTCGCTTGGTGGGCGCTGGTGGAATCGTACCAGTCTGTTCCTCAGCGGGAGCCGTTGTGGTCATACCAATCCCATTCTCGGTGGGTGTTGGCGGAATACAACAGGCTTCTTCCGTGGGGGGAGTGCTGGTTGCATCCTCAGATCCATCCTCGGCCAGGTCCATCAAAAGCTCTCAAACGTTACTCCCATCCTGTTCCATTTCCTGTCCCTTGGATAATGTGGGTGTCGGTGGTAGCATCTTGCTCATATCGGGGGATGGAGGTGGTACGGGCATCCCATGGTCAGCAGGCAGTGTCCCATGGTCGGCAGGCGGTACTGATGGTGAGATGGTACAGAGTCGATTGGCGCAATCGCAGTCATCTCCGCCAGGGGAATGACTAAGTCACATTACTGACCCCTGGTACCATTTTAGGCCCATTGCTTCGTAGTTGATTCCGTCAGCCTGCTGAGGGCAGCCAGGATCTCACAGCCTGTTAGCTCGCTGAATGTCGCCACAAGTATACCCCTTGTTCGCTTTCGACTTCTGGTTTTACTTGGTGAGACGGTCGACGTATGCATGATTGAGGCATCTCTTTGCTATTCCGGGATCTCTGGATATCTGGTTGGTGATTGCGGTGAATCCCATGCACTTCTCACTTGCGATGGAATCGCTTCGGATTTCCTGGAGTTCAGGATAGTGTTGACAGTTGTCTCCCAGCTTCCTCGTTGCCCGTGTCTTCCTCTGCTGGGCAGAGTGATGTTGCTTCAACATCTCCCATACCCTGCCAGAGCTGTTGAGAGCCTTAAGGAAGTCGCTGAATCGCCTGTATTTCAACTTCTTCCAGTCAAAATTCCTGTCTGCGACGTTCGACAGCCATGCGACCTGTGCATCGGCATTATCGGTATTCTCACCAAAGACATCATAGATTTCGAGTATGAAATTTGGTTGGCTTTGGGGGGACATCTCCTGAGTGCCAATCTGCACAGCTTCTTGTAGCGATCCGACAGTTCTGTTGGAGAAGATGTCCCTGCTGAGTTGTGATAGTGCTGCTGATGTGAGGGATACTGGAGAGGGATCACTAGCGATGGTAGAGATATCTGGGGAGGAGGCATACATAGTAATGGTGGTGGTGTTGGCTGCGGTGGTCAGGGCTGCGGTGGTGGAGTGGAGGCTCACAGTGGTGGTGGTGGAAGAGGTCAGGGACGCTTCCAAGTCCACGGTGTCGCTGTGTGCTACTGCAATGTCATTGAGTGAGGTAAACGTCATGTTGGTCGGTGGTTGTCAGGTATGGTTGAGATGGTGATATTGCGCGCGGTCGTTGCTGTGCAGAGGGAGATCAACAGTGGAGTACAGTGGTTGTCTTTCCTTAGGAACGTAGGGGAGGGGGAAGCTCTTTGTATACCTGGAGGGGTGCTTTGTGCCAGATCCTTCTTTTTCCAGTCTCTATGTGGTTTCCAATTTCCCTAGTATGCTCTTCTCGTATTTCTCCACAACTTCTTTGCTTCTTCCCCTCCTCTTCTCCTGCTTGAACTCGGCAGTTGGGAGTATCTTGCTCATTGTTCATGTTCTCCGTGGTGAATTTTCTTCCCACCCCTGCAGTAGTCATCGTCTCTCTAGTCTCGAGGTTACTAGAGGGTTAGGGGAGAATGGTAACAATTTTTTGTGTAATGTGGGTGCAACTCAGCCAATAGGAATATTTCTTCCCCTTCCATCTCGCAAATCCATGCAAATGTGTGTATTCCATATTCTCCCTCCATCCCGCAACTCCACTCAATTGTGTGGCTTCAGTATCTTCGACTGTTTTTGTTATGGTCCATGCAATGGATCTCCTCCCTTACCCCCTTCTTCACCCATTTTCTTCTCCCTCCATCCTTCTTTCCCATCGTTGTTTGGACGGGTGGCCTGCCAGCAACGGATGTGGCGAGTTCCATGTATCCACTTGCTCCATACACGCTGCTATATCCTCTGCCTATACCCATGATCATGTCTCCCAGTCTTTCCACTTAACTATATACATCCATCGTCCATCTATTTATTTCCGGCCTGCTACCGTCTCCACCTCAAATTCCTCGAAGAGTTCTGAATCCCCCTCTTGGGTGGTGTTCGGCATACTAATTTTTCGAGCAGTATGTACTTCTTCTTTGCGAGTAATGATCTTCTTGAGTCCACTACCATCTATCCAGCCTGTGAGCTCTGCTCCATCTAGTTCTGCCAGACAATAAGTCCCCAAGCTCTGGGCAATTGCTGTGACCCGGTAGGGTCCTCGCCAGCTAGGATCCAGCATGGTGCAGTGAGACTGCTCTATCTTGGTTTTGTGCATGAGAGCCAAGTCGCCAATTTGGACATCTTCAGTTGGGAGCTTGGCTGCATGGTAGAAGTAACAGTTGTTGGCATCTCTCGAATTCTTTAGGTTTTGCAAGGCAGCATTGATATGTTCTCGCCGTCATTCCAGCTGTCTTGCTCCAGCTGCTATCAGTGATGCTGTATCGTCGATTCCTTGGATCCAGTTGGTTGTATTGCAAGTCAAGAATTCTAGCTCTATCAGAAGTACTGCATCTTGGCCGAATATCAGGCGGAATGCCGAATATGCGGTCGTACGTCTGACAGTGATCCTGTTGGCCCAAAGCACTGCCAGTAGGTGGTCAATCCACTGTTCTCTGGGTTCGTCAGTTCAGGCTATGAGTTTGGATGGTGCATCTGCTATCGGTCTGTGTCCTCTTTCATTTACTCCATTACCGGCGGCACGGTATGTGGTAATGGTGATTTTCCGGAAATTGCTACAGTTGAGGAGGAGGTAGGTCCATTTCTTGCTCTCGGCTCCTCCATCCACTACCACACTTTCCGGGGTTCTGGACCAACAGATTATCTGCTCATCAAAGATGTCTATATCATTCTCTGATGTACCTTTTTTTATTGGTCGTGCGACTGCCCACCCGCTGAGATATTCCCTGGCTACCACTAGTTGGTGATACCTGTCCTCTGTTTGGGGCATGTATGAGATATCCATCCCCACTCGCTGCCACAGTTGACTGACGGTCAGGCTTTTCAGTGGTTCATCATACTGTATAGGCGCACATGTCCCGCACTGCTCGCACAGTGTCACCCGGTCCTTGACATCGACATACATTTCCGGACACCTGTACTGCTCCACCACGTTTCGTTATGTTGCTTCTCTTCTACGATGCCCACTCAGTTTGTGTGCAGCTTGCATTGCTCTCCTGTTCTGCTCGGTGCTAACCAACATCTTTGCAAGCGGTTCATGGGTTTTCCCCCTCCGGTGGAAGACTGTATCTGAAACGACATATTTTGTGGCATCCCGCCAAAATCGCAGCATTTCCTTGGGAGTTCTTCCTTCCGGCTGCTTCATGTTCCCCAGAAATTTGCCTATCTCATTCCATCTCCCTTGGTATTCCTCCGTCAGTTTTAACCCACCAAATGGTGTGTACGCTGTGTCTCTCCTCTTTTGTTCTGGTCCTTGTTCCACCTGTATTCCCTGTAAGCTTACTTCAATTGTTCCCTCAAGCTCATCTTCCTCGTCTAGCTCAGGCTCTCCATATGCTCGCGGCAGCCATGAGAGACCATCAGGACGTCCACTCAGTCTCCGTGGAACTCGTTTCAGGTCGAAGTCGAACAGCTGTATCCACCCAATCCAGCGGTTGACAAGTGCTCCTGGCAGGTCGTTGGCGGCAAGTTTAATTGATGCACAGATGTGATTGCGTCTGTCACCACAAGGAATCTGACTCCAAATCCGTAGTTGCAAAACTTCATCAGTGCCTTCAACAGCCCAAGGTACAAATGTTTCCTCACGTCTTATCACTTCTCGGCTGTGTTCGAAAGCCCGCTATCATTGCGACCTGGGTGCCGGTGCTAATCTTCGTCCTCCTGCTGTAAGATTGCCCCCCACCCCTCTAAGCTGGAGTCAACTCCCACGGCTATTTGCGCAGTGTCATCGCTAACCTCTACCATCGGCAATGCAAGAACATTGCAGAGAGCCTCCTTCAAGATTGCGATAGCTTTCTTTTCCTCAGTCTCCCATTGGAACTCAACTTCCTTCCGCAAGATTCAGAACAGGGGGCTTGCAACTAAAGTGTACTCAGGGATCCATACTCAGTAGTATGTGCAAGCCCTAAGATTGCCATGCACTCGGTAGGGTTCTCCCACCAGGGCCAATTCCACACCTTGTCGACCTCTGACGCTTGCGGCCACCTTCCTGCTTCCCCTCAGACAAACTCCAAAATTTTCACACCATTCCAGTGACAGTCAGATATCCCTCCGGAAATTGTGGCTCCAGCTCTCTCCACATCCGCGAGTACGTTATCGACATTCTGGAGGGGTTCCATAAAAAACCTTTGAACTCCGAGCAGCTCTTCCACCTCCTCTTCTCCGTATCGACTCATGGGCCTTTCACTACATAATCATCGACGAATACATCCGCAATCAATCCCAGGTGAGTGTTTGGTATTTTCCCTCATACTCTGACAAATGCTGATACTCAATTGTAGCTCGCTATACCAGTCTCATCGGTCGATACATGCCTTGCGTGGTCTGGAAGTGCATATAGTCCCGGCTATCCTCGTGCAACTGTTTCTGGTTATGCCCAGAGTGGGTGTCAATGAGTGAAGAAATGGGCAGTCCGGGGAAGGCTTTGGAAAACTCTTCGACCTGAGGCGGTATCCCAGAGTCTTCTAGTGTATGCCGTTTCGTGCTCAGGGCAGAGATGATGTAGTGTTACTCCCCTATCTTCTTTGGAACTAAGAAGTGGGCATTCCTGTAAGGACCCCAAGCAGGCTCGAATTGGCCCTGCCGAACCCTTGGCTCCATCGTCCCTGGTTCCGTGAGGCATAATTTCTTCATTATGCGGAATACAGGATCCTTCCATATGTTGTGACCGGACTCCTGACAGATACGGTGGCGTGGCTTGACCAAGTCGCTGATTGTTCCCATTCACTCCCATGTCCATGTGAGAGTGTACTCTCCATTTGATAGCATACCCAGGAGGGATTCCTTATCCTTTGGCCTTAATATGCTCCCTATCCGTTGCTCTCGTAATCTCTCAGATGTCCACCTTCTCTCATACTCAGTGGGAGAATTTGGGTATGAACCACTTGGCCCAGGTGCCTGGTATTGGTGCGGCCCGAGCGATCACTGTTGCACTCCAATTGAGGCCGGCATCTGGTGTGCTTCCATCCAACATGGGAACAGGCTTCACAGTCTGGGCAACGCATTCGTAGCGGGCACACACCCAGGCTGCTCTGGTGTTTTCGTCTATGATACATGTCGCTGATTCAAGGTACTAGGAAAATGATTGTATTCGACTAAGTTCCAGAGCAATGCGATTTTTTGAAATGCACGCAAAAGTCGTGGATTCTCTCCCGGTTACTCTTCTTTCCTTCACCACAGCCTGCTCTCCCATTGACCATCATTCTGCCACTATCATCCTACCCAACTCTCCGACTACCAGTCCTTTCTCCTCTTCCCACTCATCCTGCCAATTCACCCCTCTTCCCATCAGCTTTCTCACCGCATTTGATAGCCCCCCTGTTTTGACTGACTGTTTTCCTTCTTCCTTGAACATTTCCTGCTCTTTCCCACTGTATAATCCTTCCACTTTCCATTCAACCACCCTCTTCCTATGAACCAACTCCATCTCATTTCCTTTTCTACCATTCGAGCCCTTCTCATTCCCATGTTTCCTCCCAGCACTCTCCAACCTCTTTCCTTCGTAGTGCCAGGCCCTATTGTTCCTAGTTGCCCTTACTTTAACTAGGCGTATAAGTTTCCCAAGCTGCTGGTGAATGTATCCCTCTTGTCTCCCAGAAGGGTAGCAACAAACATCACTGCTCTCACCCATCGACGGCTGAGATGGTGATCTTGCAACTGCCATCGTCCAGGTTCCGGTCACACTGTTCAGCCTACATTGCCAAGGGGCCACCCACGATAGCCTGATCGGATTTGGATGTTGCTAAAATGATAGGCTCGGGAAAGATGATACCATGGACATTGACAGGCACGGACTATGCCACCTTCGTCAGATCAGACCGAATGCAATTGGGAGTGATCATATTCCAGTCGGCAAGGTTGCTCCTGGTGTTCAACTCTCTGGTGACCTCCTCACTCATGATGCAGATCTCAGTTCCCCCATCGATGAGCATTGGAAATTTGTACTCCTGTATATTTTCGAGAATGGTTTGGGGGGCCCTGGTGTAACAGAACTCGCTGTATCGAGGGAGATCTTCCAAGCTGGAGACTGCAGAAACGTGAGCGATTCTGATTTCATTTGGTGTGGCCGGGATCCTGGCAGCAACTCAGGTCTCTCTGGGAACTGGGACTGTTTTAGCCTTTGGTAGCAGTGGAAAGGTCAATTCACCGGGTTCTCTCTCCTGGTGGGCTAGAATAGTGTAACGTGTGGGCTGCTTCCTAGGACTTCGTACTTTCCAGTATCCAGGGCCAGTGCGTTCATTCTTGGCGCTTTCGGAACCTTTGTGATCTTTCGAGTCGTGTTTTCAATGGCGTTGGCCTTGGCACGTTGATCACTGAATGCTACCAGTTTCCTGACAGTTCGCATTTCCTGGATGCTACCATTCGTTGAAACTTCCAGAACCACTTCCTCCATACGTGCCCGCTTACCATCACCCCAGGTCACCTCGTCCTTCCTCTTCCGTCGCATGTCCACAAAATCATATCCAATCTGCCCACGCACGACTTCAGACGTTTTTTCACTCTCTTCCTAGTCGAAGCTCGCGTCTCTCTCCTCCTCTGTTTCACTTTCCTCCTCTTCATTTGCACTGCTTTCGCCTTCCCTTTATTCTTGCTCTTCATCCTCATTGCTCAATTTCACATCACAGTCTCCATTCCCTTCTTTCTTTCCTTCCTCACCTCTAGACTGACTAGAGTACTACCCATCAAGTTCCAACAGTTGTCGGGCAATCCCTGAGCGAAAGGCAGTCACCAGAACACTGGCCCTCCTAAAACAGTAGAGATCTCACAATGTGCTGCAGCTGAGGCGGCTGTGGTGCAGCCGGAGCAGTTACACCCCCTCCCAGGTGTCGTTGTTGATGAACTTCCCGGGTGTGCTCTGACGTAGACAACATCCTTCTTTCTGGTTGATATGCAAATATCTTTCCTCCATTTCCTCCTCTTGGTCCTATGGTTAGTCTTCCACATTCATTGGGGTGGACTATGCGTTGGTCCTGGTCAGTGCACACATCGCGACAGAACGTGTGGATGTGTTTGAGCTCATCGCAATAGATAGAAGGTTCCAATCCTCGCCATGGATACTACTAGTAGTTGGGTCCCAGTCGGAAGTAACCGGGTCACGTGGGTGATTTCGGAGGTGGGAAGTTCATTGGTGTGTGCGGAGGTGTATGGTGAGCTTGGATGGCGTAAGCCCTGGCAGTCTGGTAGGCTCCATATCTGGGCTCATTCGCTTTGCTCAGCTGGAAGGTCCAAGCCTCAAAGGCCTTCATCATATCATCGATGTTGGTGTCAATTGTATTTTCGGCTTTACCAATGTGAGTTTCCTCCATGTCTTGCGCTGGTGCCGGGGTCTTTTAGCTAGGGATTACCGGAAGGTTCACCACATCAGCAAAATGTATTTAGTCTCTGGACGCCTCCAGGAGTGTCTGAGAGGATGTGGAGTGTAAGCTTCGAAGTGTCAATTTCTGGAGAGTATCAGACCCTAGGCGGGCATTCCGGCCGGCTTTCGGAGCAACTGGGATCTCTGATGACTGGTACAGAAGTAACTGGGATCTCTGATGACTGGTACAGGACAACCATGGGAGTAATTGTGATAAGTTTGGGAGCATGTCGGAGTGCCAGAGGGAACTTTTGCTGCACCGGGGAGTGTCGCCAAACCAACGCAGGAATCACTAACAAAGTCTGAGAGATGCCTGGGATCGTATAGATAACGATGTGGAGGACAGCCGGCGTTATCTGAGAATCTTGGGATGTACATGAGCAAACGATTTCCCTCAACAGCAAATATGATCCGTGGATTATTGTTCATTATCACTTCTGAATCATACTAGCTGTCATCTTCTTCAACATTGTATTTCTTGCCTTGCTACATTAAGGATATCAAAGAAAAAGGCGAATGATTAAAAACACAAACGCTGGTCCCCCAAAACAATAACCCGACAAAGCGATTGAATCATATCAATTACACATGGTGTCAACGTCATCCACAACTTCTCCCATCGCATCGGAGCCAACGCAAGGAGGAACGCAAAATTCATCAATGGCGCAAAGAAGCTGGAGGCACTCCATATATTTGCTGATTATTTGTTCCTGGCAAGGGGATGAAATGGAATTCCAATGTTGTTTGGCTCGATTTCTGATATCTAACAAAGGTGTAATAAGATGTTAGCCAGCTGCGAATCTAAATAGGGGTTCGAAAGGCAATATGATATATTCAGATGAAAAACGGGAACAACTAACAGGAAAAGTGGTACGCCAGATTGGGAATGCTGTGTACAACTGTGTTGGAGAAGCCCGGAATGAAAAAGAAGAGGGTCAAATCCAAGCTGAGGAGTGTTGAGAGGGGGGGTAAGGAGTGCAGAATGAATTGGAGGAGTGCCAATCTAGGCAGAGATGCTCCGTTTGGGATTGAGGAGTGCTATCCCAGTGGAGGAGCACCGAAAAGGGGTGGGTAAGGAGTGTGGAATGCATAAGAGGAGCGCAGGTGGGAATTAAGGAGCTCCCATCCTAGGCTGAGGATCACGAAAAGGGGGGGATAGAGTGCGGAATGGGATTCAGGAGCGCCAATCCAGATAAAGAGGATTAAGGAGTGCCGAAAGAGGAGGAATTGAGTGCGGAATGAAATTGAAGAGCATCAATCTGGGCTGAGGTACACCAATGAAGATTGAGGTGCGCCAATGAGGATTGAGGTGCACCAACGAGGATTAAAATGCACCAATCAGGATTAAGGTCCGCTGCAGGGGGGGGGGAGGGGGTATAAAGCGGCCCTCTGATGTGTGATTGATACTGCAATGGATTCCAGGGTAAAATGTATCACAGGGGATGGGCCAAATGTACCTCGATATTCATCTTGAGAAAACATACCTGTGGCCTTCCTGTCACTGCCATATTCAGACAGCGCACAATGAATAGCTGCGGCTGCCAGCGCTTAAGTGTGCGGAGCAAGAAGTTCGAAATACTGGGATGTTGTAGGCTCGCACCCCAAGCTATTGGCGGTGAAGAAAAATTGATGGAATAATAGATCAAGCACTTCCATTTGGGTGAACCATGATTTCTTATCATCGACGACCTTGGAGACGTAAGCATCGTCAAACAGGTGCTCCTTGACCTTGATCTCAAGCTCAGTCTCAATGCCCAAATCCAACCAGTGACTATGGACAACAGTTCAATGTGCCCCATCTCCAAACCGTCCTGGATCGGTACTGATCTTCAGTTTTAAATTGGTATTTGGTCAGGGGTAGTCAATATCCGTAAGTCTCATGGAGGATCATTAAACAGAATTCAAGACATACAGCTTCTTGTGTTTGTGGATGAATTTTGAGAGATGGACCACCCGGTAATTGACACACCGATGGTGTACCTGCAGGAGCACCTACCAATGCCTGCTGACGATCCCGGGCTTCAATGGGTAGTTTCCAAGCGTCTTTAACCATCGAGTACTTGTCATCTGATATTTTTGGCCAAGGATTCCTTGTGAATACGATTGCCTCCATGAACCTTTTCGCTACCTGACAAGTAGCCTTTTGGTGTTGGGGAACATTCTGATCACTACTGGCCTTGGGTTTTGGAGCATTCTGGTCTCCACTAGACTCGTTGGGTAGCACCAGTGCCCGGGTGGATGGTGCACAGTCAGACTCTGATGATTTGTTGAGGAGGGTTAAATTTTGGAGTTTGAGCAGTGGCGATGCCATTGTCGCAGGTGGATTCGGGGAATTTGGAAGCAGAGGGTGTGCAATGATAGTATCGGCACGGCTGTGGTTCAATGGCAGTGGAACACTTGCAGTTCGTAACGACTTCTACCGGCGTGCCTGGCCTAGACGAAGAACCTCCTGTTGATGATCAAAATCATGTTCTTCGATGTCAGATGACATGGTGGACTCTCTGGTGTCCTCACTCTCATCATCACTGATCTCCTGATTGCAATCTTCATCAGCAAAAAACATCTCCGTCCGGGCGAAATAGCTCCGTCAGAGTGGATGCACTCCGTCAGAGCCGTTAGAGATACCCCGGTGGCGGATTACTCCGCGCCCGGCGTCAATGCCAGGAGTCGCCTTGCATATCGCTGTCCGATCGCCGTTTCGCCGTTTATTCTCGCTCTGTCGGTCTCCTATTTTAAACAAACAGTCTGGCATTGTGGCCAACTGTGACCATACGTCGGAATGGGTTCATTGGGTACACGCTTGCATCACGATTGCAATGCAATGGGTGACGCTGCGAAAATCTCTCCTCGCGTCCCTTCTACATTAGGCTCGAAGAGCGTAGGAGGGAGGTGAGAAGATATGATACTACCCGGCCGTGAGGATCCACGCAATGGTGTGGATCCACGGACAGAGCGAGTGAGACCAAAAGTGGGGAAAAATAGCGTGTGTATTTTCGTTGTATGACAAGATGAGATCAAAATGAGATGCTGTCTATCTACCCCGGGGTCTCCTGAATATATACTCCGCGTCGCTCATTCCACCTCCGTTACCCCTGTATCTCAGTACACCCACCGTCGCTCATTCCACCTCCGTTACCCCTGTATCTCCGTACACCCACCGTTGCTCCTTGATGATATACTTGGAGTCCATGATCGATCGAGTTTGGAGATGCAATGGGAGGCTGTGATCGAGCGAGTTTGGAGATGCACTGGGAGGCGCAGATGTAGTGAACTCAGAGATGCACTTGGAGGCCATGATCGAGCGAGTTTGGAGATGCACTGGGAGGCCGAGATGGAGTGAACTCAGAGATGCACTTCCAGGCCGTGATCGATCAAGTTTGGAGATGCACTGGGAGGCTGTGACCGAGCGAGTTTGGAGATGCACTCGGTGTTAACTCATGATTATGGCATGGATAGATAGAGAGGGATGACTTAACTTCGTGTTCTTAGGTGATGGTAGAGTTGAGCACAAGAAAGAGAGAGATCAGAGGAGATGGGAGAAATCATCATGAGAAACTGGGACTTAGGAGAATTTCGTGTGCGAGTCAATTGACCATCCCCGATACGGCAGGTAAGAGTCCCGATCTGCCGGGTAATCACACCGATGTGAGGTCTTCTAAACCCAATCAGGCAAGTCGTACCCCTGATTTGTCATAGCTGCTCGTATCCTACATATCGTTCTGATCCTCAACCCCCATCTCTCTCTTTCTCGTCCA
>Ga0307515_10001660_pt1 | contig 49583 bp, 60 predicted proteins | sample 17_EM_MG_FD_194513 | JGI IMG/M metagenome (GOLD analysis project Ga0307515, IMG submission 194513) | Populus trichocarpa ectomycorrhiza microbial communities from riparian zone in the Pacific Northwest, United States - 17_EM | ecosystem: Host-associated > Plants > Roots > Unclassified | place... | reverse complement strand
GAGGTAGGCGGAAGTGTGGGGCGCAAACGGAAAGCTTAGTGCGCGCACGGCGGCGCACCTCTGGAATCAGGCGCCTGGAACACAACATGTTAACACCAGCAAGCAATTGATAACGACACGCCTGGACTGGGCCCGATAGAGTGGGAGGAGGGGGTGAGGTTTGGGGGGTGAAAGATGGCGATGAGGGGGGAAATCAACTGAAGGTTGCGCATGCTACGAAGGGAAGGACTACGACATACTTTGGCAGCGTGTTCGTGGAGGGCTCTGATTCGAAGAGGGGCGTATGCACGATACGTTGTCCAACGATATTGAGGTTGTGTTCCCAACGATTCGCCGGGCCTATGCATGCGATTCGATCATCTACCGAAACACGTTAGATAGGGCCGGCGCCACAGCCTTGTGGCGGTGCGATGACGACCATTGACCAATGAACTTCACGATGGACGTTCAAAATGTACGGAACACCGCGGGTACCTGGCAGTGAGATGGGCATCTCATCGGAATATGCACAACCTGGTTCCCGGGACGTCGAAATCTACCGTGGGACTGGAATCCGGAGGCTCCGGATTTTCATTTTCCCGTTCCGCTGCATGTGGCGCCCGCCAATCAAACGCCGCAGAAGCCTCCAGAGCGAAGATCCATACAGCTCCCCTGGAATTACGCAAAAGTTTCTAATAGTCAGAAGAAACCTCGTACTTATATCACTGTACATGCCCAATGTTACAAAGCGGGGCGTGCAAACAGTCCACATCCAGAGTTGAAGGCCAGAGGCGTTTGTTGTTATTTGTACTTTTTAGAGTACGGAATATGCCAACGTACGGACTTGCCGTTAGCTGTAAATTATGCGTGGCAACTCTTCATGTCATGAGGAACAATTAGACCTGTCAAAGAATTCTGCATGGGGGTCGCAGCTCCTAAAAGTTCCTAGATTGGGCATCTTGCGTGCTCTCTAAACCTCTGGAGCCCCTCAAACAAGTACTCTGGGACCTCCCAACAGGTACTCTGGATCCTCACGCCTCACCACAAGTATTTTGAATGACTCCCATTTCCTGCTGACCCCCAAAATTATGGTGGCAGTGTAACGCCACCATTGCCACAATGACGTCTACGCTTTCACAACCCCGCGCTCTAGCTCGAGTATGTAAGGCCCACCCCACCACCTTCACCAGCACGTTTCACATTCCATCAAACAACTCACACACACACGCATAAAAATGCCGATCCCGCTCTACACCTCCGAAAAGCCATCCACCTCCGAGACTGGGCACACTCCCCCACTCGATAACTCAAAAACCACTTCGGATGGGCCAGCTACCTCTACGGCGTCGCCTACCTCAGCTGCTGCACAGGACGAGCTTGCGAGAACTTCGGCGCGCAGGGATAGTATAAACAATAGGGAGCAGACGGTTGAGGAGCGGGAGGAGGCGGCGAGATTGTATGAAGAGAGGATTGAGGAGGAGTATGCGAAACGGGAGGGAGGTGCTTAGGAAGGAGGGTTTGAGGGATGTGCGTTCTGTACTCTGCTGTACTTGTATTTTTTTGAACGATAGTCGAGCTGTCAAGCCAGCTTGTGTGACGGTTAGGGTTGTGGAATAAGCTGTTTCGTATCCCTGTGTAAATCTCCAGATCTGTACAACTTCATGTCATATCTCTTCGGACATACCAAGTGCCTCTTCACAGAGAATCTGCTTCCGGATGTGTTCGGTGTGTTCATTACCGCAATTACACATGAACTTCATGAGTAGTCTCATGATAACCACCGCATTTGGGTAAAATACCCGGCACAGATCTCGTTGTATAAAGAAGCCGTCAACAGAATACTCATAGTAGTGGTAACTTGGAACCTAATTGCACAAAACACCGCATCTGTAATTATCACATGCAGCTTAAGTATTTCCAGAATCCCAGCGCCAGGGCGGGTATACTTAGCCCCGTAGCCGCTAAACCATCTCCGTCAGCTATGAACGCTGACCATCATCAAATAGTCTCCAACGGCTGGTAAGCATCATCATCACTACGAATTTGACGAGCAAACTTCCAAGGCTATCAACCATCGCAGCAGATCGCGGCGCTGCAAGCGTACGTACACACCAGGCGGTCCCACTCACAGAAAGCTCCGGTTTGGGTGCTATCTCCGAGATATCTCCCGACGTAGTGGTCAGTTAGCAATCAAAACCACCATATTTCAAGCTAGAGACAAGTACTGTGGTGAGGATGTGCTAGTCTCCCTCACGAACTAGACCACCTCACATCCTGGGTCATGACCGCACCTAGATAGCCATCACGGTCGATTTGTTGGCTATCTCATGGTAGTAAGATACAGATACAGGCCAGTGGCGGATTCAGACCGGTTATGGACGGCCTGGACCAAGTATCGATTATAGCCTGACTTCCTCGAATCCTTGAATAGCGTGTTCATTCGGCTATCCACCATCGACGCACAACCTTTAACTTCTTGAACATATCACTGCACACCACATCGTAGTGGTCACACGCAAATGTGTTTGGATACTTGAGGTGGGTTGGAGCATCCAAACTCATCCTTAGATGTTTTGGGGATGGCTAGTCGTGGTTATGGAATAGTACTGGTACTGTGGGTGCTGATCTGGGCCAGTGGGGGGCCTGACAGACACTTTTGTATGAACTTCACGCCTCGGTAGTGAGGATATGTGTTCATATATTCCGTCGCTCTCAAGTGTTCATTTGCAATCAGAATCAGGTGCCCCATATCCCCATATCCCATCTCCCACCCCGTCCAACAAAACCTCCCGTGCCCCGTCACCATTCGTACTCTTCTCGTTCATGTTACACAATTGGTCTGTCAGCTCGGTGCTAGAGCGTTATCAGCAACACCTTAATGCTATTCCTATTCCCAATTTTGCAGGACTATGGCACTCGGTTATTGAAAGTGCGGTTTTCAACTCTTTCATGTGATCTCACAATTGGTTTGCTAAAAAAAACTATATTGGTTACGAACGTCCAACCTACTTTTTAAGCACTCGAACAGGTGGACTCTCTTTCTTTACTTAATTGCGGTATTTTGACTAGGGGGTTACTGGAGGTTCTTACGTATGGAACCCAGGGGCAGACCATATACCCTCCAGAGATACTACCCGGTGGAAGGGCAGTAGCCGGCACGAGCTGCGTCTATTCTTCATACCTATGTGGAATGGTTGAACTGTAAACAGTTAAACGATAGAACTCTCCATCTAAAGTGTACCTCCCTCGCCGTACGCGTGCTATGTCCTCCACTCCTGCATGTGATTGTACATAGTAAACTTACCGAGTATCAAATGCATGGCCATGGTATCTAAGCCGGAATATTTAGCGTTCATGATTGCTGGTTGGTATAGCAGTTATATGGTGAAGTATGTTACACTACAAAGTTTATATTTGAGGGCCGTGTTAACATTCACAGGATTGAACCAGCTAACTTCTGCCACCACCACCCTTAAACCGCTGTGTACTCCAAAGAGAGGGAACTGTGGTCTTCCGAGCTGGCTCTACATATATCAATAGAGACCGGACACCAGGGGATCTCACATGAAATTCCTGGGGCAGTCCTGGACCCTGGGAATATTGCTAGCAGCCCGAGGGTTTCATGCGGTTTCTTACCGTTAGTATAGCCTCGAACGTAAGATACCTGCTGATGGTATATTAGATTTTCAGTTTAGATCTCCGGCGCTCTTCATTCCATTATCTACTGCATTGCCACGCCGGTTGCTAGGGCACCGGTTTAGGGCACTGCATCTGCATACAAGTGTCAAATAGACTCCCAGGGTCGGTCGGTAGCCACATAACCGCAGTGAGGTCGGCCAGGTCGTGTCACGTAAATAACGGCGTCGGCGGGTTGTGTATTCCACCCGTTGTGGAATAAACTTCACAGGGGTAAAGTCCCAGGCTCCCGTTAGGATTTCCTCCATATTCCGGGACTCTAGGTGCCGGGACTCTAATTACGGGACAAGATATATCTAGACAAAGCTCAATCCCGTCCTGTCCCATATAGCATGTATCACTATTTGCTGTCCAGATGGATCCGAACAGGCAGCCGTGTGAGTCTATGGCTCTGTGTCTAGTTATGATGACTCTGGTTTATAAAGCACCGATTAAACGAGTACCAATTATGCAAAGAGGGGAGAAGTGTTATATAGTACAGTGCAGCCTTAAACCCAAACGAAATAGCAGAGACCCAAATACCCACCGTAAAAGTGCTTTTCCAGGACATAAAAACCTAACTCCAAAGAAAATGCCAAACCCAATCGTATGCTTTTCTGTCCGTTCACCCCCAACAAACGACATTGAAATATCCCTACTTCCCAAATGACAATCGTGTCATACTGGGCTTCTTGTCCAACGCCGGACCTAATGACAACCTGGCAACACTTCCTTTTCGCTCTAAGCCAGGGCTTAACTTTTGCTTCACGGCCTCAACTGCGGTCTAAACTCTCTTATCAGCTTCTCTCCACCCCAAGGCTAGGTGAAGGACATACCTTCGCCTTTCTTCTCGTCGTTGGTGGTGCTGGTGCTGGTGCTGGTGCTGATGTTGGTGCTGATGTTGGTGTTGATGTTGATGTAGATGTTGATGCTGGTGCTGGTTCTGATGCTCGTGTTGGTGTTGATTTTGATGCTAGTATTCGTGCTGATGCTCGTGCTGGGGGGGTAACGACTACCAATGGTTTCTTCTCCAACGGGGGGCCCAACGACAACTTCGTCGTACTCGCCTTTTGCAGACCGGGAGGCGGCATATTCTTCATCGCCTCAATCAATGTCTACATTTATCAGTATGGTCCACAAATTCATCAGCAGCAGTCGCACATACCTTCTGTTTGCTTAGAACCCTCGGCGGCGTTGATGGCGGCATTGCCACCGCGGGTCTTCGCATGCTCTTCATAACTCTCCTGACGACATCGGTCACAAAATCCCCGCCTTCGGCCATGAGCACCATCATACTGGGACAATCCAGACGTTCGAAATTGAACGCGGCAAACGAGCTCACCACCACTCTCAAGCTTTCTTCGCGATGGGCCAGAGAATCGGTGTTTTCATAGACGTACCGCGCTAGCTTTACAAAGTTGTCTGCCGCGGTTGAGCAGCGTTCGATCCATCTAATCTCATCCAGCAGCGCCGCGAGCCGGTTTATGCACTGTAGTTTGAGCGGCGTGATGTTGGCGAATTGTGCGAGTGCGTACAGTTTTGCGTGCGCGAGGAAGGGCTCCTCGTAGTCGAGTGGGGCATCATCGGGGATGGTGGGTGCAGAAGCAGGGCGGGGTGGGGTGGCGGGTGAAGATGCGGGGGGGGGGGGGGGGGCGGAGGAAGATGCGGGGTCGGAGAGTACGCTGGAAGGTGGCGAGGGTGTAGATGGTGGTGATGGATCAAAAGAATTTGCCATGGCTTCGACAAAAAGCCTACTTGTTGGTCGTGGCCGCCTTGTGTCCAATCCTGACGATCTTCGGGATCTTATCGCCGCAGCCTTAGGTGCGGGGACTTGGTATTCTTTCGTGTATAGCCATTGCACAAACCGTCCAACAGTTCCCTCGTCCCATTGCTCCCAGGCTATTGTTCGGCTACTCAAAGTTTTCCTTTGTCCCGTCACCAACTCCCGCAGAGTATCAGAGTTCGAGGAAAGTAATCCCGAATGTACCGTAAATTCCTTCCTCTCGGGGCCGGCAGCGATTGTATAAACCGGAGTAGCGAGGAAACTACTGGTATTCATCGTTAGAAATATATTATGTAGAGGGAAAGAAAGGGTGAAGGACTTTGTATTAGGCTCGTCCCGAATACTGGCAGTATTCATGACAGTGGAAGTCTTTATATACGAAGACGACGGCATGAAAAAATCCGGACATTATTGAACGTGGGCGAAGGTGATAAGATCATGATTTTCCTTTGTCATTGTCCCCGTTGGCACTTTTTTAGCTTCCGAATCTGCACGAAGCCGTGGGAGCGGACAACTCACATGTGCTACTGCATGTTGCACGATAATGCACGCAATTCCGCAAATTTAATTCGTCGTTACTTTGACTGTGACGTCTATTCACATGGCTACACAGATTAATTCGGCTGGTAGATGCACTATAACGTTCTCGACCGGGAAAATTATGAAAGTCCTCAGTATAAGTTGCTCTTTAAAAGCTAGATACCTCCGCACAACTAGTGATCGAAGAAAATCAGCACCGGATGTTTTTGAGTACCACACCGACACTAGTCTTTACGGGATTCGAGTATTCTGGGGAGATCGAGAAGATGGAGGCTGATATCGCGATTTCGGTCACCGCTAATTAGTTTTCTGATGGTGTTAGGATATGCAGAATGATTGGACCACAGGGCTGACATTAACGGCGCATCCTAAGCCTTCCTCACACGTTGCGCTGATTGTTTGGTGTCTTTCGCCTGGCCTGTAAGAGATGCGGGTCGATTGTTAACGTGTTTATATTTATTTGTTATACAGCGGATTACGCGGGTTGCTAACATTAGAACTAGAGATGGTGGAACACACCTGACAAATAATATTCTCAATTGGGTTTTTTCTTCATATTCTCTCTCTTCTTTCTCATTGTTGTATCATAACTGGGTAGGGAAAAGAAGATGAGGTTCAAAGATTGGAGGTCTCCCGTTGTTACAACTATTCCAGGACCGTGTTATAATCTAATCTAATCTAATCTAAAATCTAATCTAATATTCTCTCGAAGATTTGATGTTATCATACTTGTAATCTCGAAAAGAGTAATTTCAAATTATGTATCCGGAAATCGGCAAAACACTAAATGAATTGCAAATAGAAACACGAATTGTATGCAAATATTTCGATGTATTTGACACATAACAGTGGTGGTTGTAGATTTGTAATTTACGCGTTCCTTGGTAAACACACGCGTCTGCCGAACTTCATCTTCAGCCTGCATTCTACAATCCGACTCACCACACGTTACATAACAACCGGGATGACATGACGAATTGGCGAGAACGCGGATATGTGCCAGCTTCGGACGGAGAAGATTCGGATGCCGAATTGTCCACACAGGAGGAATCGCTTGGGTCCCCGATACCTCGACGCGAAGAAACACCCGACAAATTAGGCCGTAATGAGGAGATGGGTAATGGCGGCGATGGAGGGGACAAAATGGAGCAGAAAATTTCAGGCGATACGGAAGGGCCAGGGATGGAACTACTAAATGCTACGGATGGTGAATTTATGGATATCGACAAAGCTCTCGGAGTCGCCACCCAACCCCAGAAGAGTGTCAGAGAAAGACTGTCAATTGAACACATGACGGCAGTCCTGCCGGCGGATATACCCGTTGTGGATCTCAGCAATCAACGAGATGAAGCTGATGACGAGGACGGAGGAGTTGGTTTACAGGTCCACAACCGGCTTCAGGGCTTGTTGAATGCCACTAACTGTACAGTAGGATATCGGGCGGCAGGTGGTGAACCACGAGCAGAATTTCAGGTCTATTTCCGACTCTCCGGACCCACTTACGGGAGAACCGCAACCACGGACGCGCTATACTCCAGCAAGAGCTAGAGACAATATAAATGAACGACAGATTCCCGAAGTTTCATCGGCTATGTCCTCACCCCTTTCATCAGTTCCGTCGTCACCCGTTCGAACCCTGACTCCTCCATCATCTCTTCATCCACCGGTGTCTGAACCACGGCCTGCGGTTGGATTTCAGGTCGTTGTAACTCGGTCTCGGGTGCCAAATTCACCCGTGCCGGGAACGCCCGCGATTGAGGAGACCTCTCCTTTTTTTGAACGGAGCCTACGTAACAGAAAGCCTATCCAGCTGCATCCATATGCACTCGAGGATGCACGCTATAAAATGCAGATGAAGGCGAAAGGTGTGCAACCAGTTCGAATACTGGAAATGCAGGAACAGATGGCCCAGGGTCCAGCTGTAGAGGATTCCCGGGATAAAGAATATGAGGCCCTGTCGCAGGAGAAAGATAGCCAATCGCCACAGCGTCGTATGGGCGGGTCATCCACGAGGAGGAAAGACAAAACCCGCAGTGATGATGTCAACGATTTTGTGGATGCTGTCTACCGCGTAGAACAACGGCGTCAGAAAATCATATCCCAAGACGGCTCCAAGCGGCGGAAATTGGCCCATACATTTTCCGAGAAGCCTCGGAGGCAGGGTTTAGATCCCTCCAATTCAAAAACTTCAGGTTCCGGTGGTGTAGCTCTTCAAGGAGCACCCTCTCTCTCTCCAGTGCAGACACAGCGCGAGGGGAATGTCTATGACTTTCCTGAATCGCAACTGTCATCACCATCGAGGACGCCCCTTCGCCACCGCAACTCAAATACCATGCTCCAACCTGCTCCAGCAGGTGTGGTCTCTCCAGGAAGACGAGATGGGTTTCGTTCATTCCTGGATTATTCCTCCGATTCGGATTTGGAGCCCTTACAGAATTCTAAGTTAAACCAAGGCTCCCCCATTCAGGCGAAGATATCCCGGCCGAGAGCAATTTCCGTATCGTCTAATGAATCATCTCCTCGTCGAATGAGCTTGCTGGGAAGTCGAATTTCAAGAGCAGGGTCAGTATCGGACGGTTCGGAGAGCAAGAATGCCACTGAAAGTGAAGATTCCAGTTTAGAGAATAGACCGGATGGTCCTTCTAAGGTTGTGAAATTTTTCAAAAAGCGGGGGACTAAGGGGGTTTTGCCGGCTTCTTATATCAGATTTGCGGAGAAATCTAAGCCCAATGATGATGAGGACACACACCATCAGAGACGACAGTCTACTGCGCCGCCAGAGGAACGAAGGCCTGGTGTCGCTAGAGCAAAAGTATCCTCCAGAATCAGGGAGCCTGTTCAGGACTTATTTCCACAAGATATCGATGACAGCGACGACAGTGATGAGCTAATTATAACGGCATCAGCACCAGTGAAGTCGAAACAGCGGACTAAACCTCCAACCTCCTCGGCGCCTCCAAGACGCGTGGTCAATCTGCTGGATGATGGAGATATTCCAGAGGATAATCGGATCGATTATGGCCTTCCTGCGCAAGAGAGACGACGCCCGAATGCTCTCAAGGCTAAACGTAAACGTGCAAAGGCTTCAATGCATACTGGAAGTGGTGCAGAGCGTACTTACGACTATGGGCATGCATCTTCTAGAAGGCGAAAACTAAAACGGTCTTCTGGGCCCCAGCTTGGTATTGTAGATGCAGCCGCTCATCTCAAAAAATCCGGGGATAAACCACCGCCTAGCTTTTTGAAGGTCGCAGCTCGAAATGCCGTCACGAGAAAAGACTATGGACGCCAGAGCCCTGCACAAAAACTATTTGTCCTGGACACAGTGAACAATACTCAGGAAGTCCAAGATGTTTTGCGGAATTGGAGGGAGGGAACTTTGCCTTTTGGGAGATGTGAGGAGTATTCGTGGCGTGGTAATGCAGACAGTTGTATCGCACCCTCTCAGTCGAGCCTTCCGCCAACACAACGCCTAGGCAATTTGGAAAGTAGCAAGGCCACACGCCTCCCGGCTTTTCGTAAGGCAGCGTCGTCTACTCCAAGACCTCGCCAAACCTCCCTTCTCCATCATGATTTTCAAAGACAGACCTCATCGGGGAAGAATGGCAGTGCCCGTCCGCGCAAGTCTCAGATACGGCCGCTTGCGGTTGTTCCTTTGCGAGACGGCTATATGATGCACCGGCCTGCGTATACTCCCCAGCCAGCCCAGTTTGAACGAGACATTGCTAGTTCCCAACGTGCCTCCAGACAACACCCTACGTCGCTGATCATTGAGAATGTCATCCATAATTTGCGCCATCAACGTTTACAGCAACGAGCCCCCAAGGCTGCTAGTGCTATTTGGCCCGATCAGCTACTGCCAAGGCCGACTGTTCAGCCACGCACCTTTACTCCTCCACCGCCATCATTGTCAACTACAGATTCTAATCGCGTCTCTCGCAGGCCTATTCGTCGCAAAAAACAAATACCTCAGCGGGTCGATGCGGATACTGTCGAGCGGCGACAGCCGCCCGCCCAAGACCTCATTTTAGATGATGATCCGTTCGAACCAATCATTGTGGACGAACAGGCTGTACGGGACTGTCTTTCAGGCTTACTACCATTTGGCTCAAAGTACTCATTGAGCTTTGATACTTCGCCTCTCAAGGATGGAACAATATTCAATGCAGACACATACATAGGGAAGGGCAATTTTACTCTAGCATTAAACACTCTGGAGCCTCGAGTTCATGCCGTTCACCAAGGAGCATCGTATCGTTTTGAAGAAAAACCACTTTATTGGGGTGTATACGAGGATTCAATAGCCACTGAGTTTGAAGCCGTGATGGGAATGATCGGCGATGCTGCCGAGAAACGATTGGATGGCTTTGATGAGGAAGCAAGCGTGGGACTGGAAGAACAGCTCTTTGCATACCAAGCTTACGGGTTTTATGGGTTTGTCACCAAGTACATTGCCGAGACATTGTCATTTCACGATCACCTTGATGCAGTATCCTTCGCCCAACGGTTTATACAGTCAATCGAAAGATGCTGTTCTCGACTTTCATTGAATGTCTCTGGGCCGTCGGATACTACAACAATTCGTAAGACAAATACCCGTCTAGTGCTTCAAGCAAATGCCTTTTGTTTGGTTGTCGCGTTCCAGATCTTTCGTCTTTCTTCTGCAACTCCCGATGTTCAAGAACAGCTTGAATTACCCAAAATCCTTCGAAAGATTGGACGGGAACTACTGAGCCGATTGCTTCGGGTCGGAGTAGACCATATACGGGCATGTTATGAAGATCAGAGGCGACGAATCCAGTTCGAGCGAGGAATCGGTTCTGAACATTATCTTGTTGAGCTCTGGGTGTTGGCGATCCATACCCTCGATGGTATTGGTCTCACAGGTACCTCCTTTTGGGCAATACTCAATGATGAACTGCATGTCGACAGAGTAGAGAGCTCGGCCGAGGTCAAGACGTTTGAAAAGCTCTGGCGCACCCTGTTTACCCTAATGCCTCTCTATCAATTCGACGATCTTGGGCTAACCAAGCGTGTTGATGGCAATCATCCTGTTGCGGAAAACTGGTCTATGGTGAAGTTACTTGCCGGCAGACCGTTGAGGATATACAACATGAACAAGAATGGCCATTCAGGGACAATCAACGACTATCTCCGAATCATCTATGCACGATGTTATAACTTGATTACGAAATGGTATTGGACCAATCCGGATTCCATCATCCCTGTGCTTTTTGAGTTTTTTAGTAGCAATGGTTTGGCAAACCTCTCCAATGAACACGACCGTGGATCTCCGGATTTCTTGCTCAATCTGGACAAAAACCCTGTCATTGAAGTTGTCGATTCTGATCAATGCTTTCATCTTTTGCTGAAGATCATCGTTGTGGGACTGAAGCGCATGAGAATCACGTCAACTGCTCGCAAAACTAGTGGCTTGGTATATCGACTTATGCCGAATCACCGCAGACAGTATCCAAAAGATGAAGATCTCAGAGTAGAGCACTTAGATTCACTAAAAAATCACCATTATCTCTTGGAGACGCTTTACTGGGCGGCACCACCCGATTGCAGACCGCCTCTTGATGCAATTCGCCTGCTTGTCGACCCAGAAACATCGCATCGCGAAGCATGCACTGTTGCCATCAGAGCTTGGACGAATCTTCTTCGGTTTCAGTTACACAGTGGAGAAAGTCTTCTGCCCTTAAAAGCGCTGATGCTGTGGTTTGATGATCTTGCCACGAAAACGTTGGGTCAGCATCAGTTGGCGCGCAGTGAAGCAGAGAAGCAGTTCAGACTTGCTCAAGAAACGGAAGATAGCAACTTATCAGAGCAAGACCTCGAGGCGAATATCCGACGGAACCAAAGACAATTGGAAGCTCTCCTTAACGACCTTGTCAAGTCTTTGTGTCTTGAGTTGGCTTCGATTTCGGGGCACATCCCAAATGCCATAGTACTTTTGACACCTGGTAAGCTTAACAGAAATGATATTCTGTAGCAGAAGCTAATAAATTCTCCTAGCGGCAACTGCCAATATCTTAAACTCCTATACTCGGCTCTCGAATAAGCTACTCCTGGAAGTTTTGAGCCTTCTACAACAGTTCTTGAAGACGTGCAATCCTCTAGATGCCAATATTCAGAACAATATCCCTCCAGTGATTAATACTGATGAAGATAGTCAAGATTACGGGGATTGGTCAGGTTTTGAGGAGGTTGTTATGCAGGACGAAACGAAACAAGCCGCCGAGGTAAGATTTTTCTTTTACCCTCCATCATATTGGCGCTAATAAAATCCTAGCATTTCTTGTCCGTTGCATATGATTCGCTCCACCGCATGCTTTCGAACTGCTTTGGCGCCGATATCCAACCCGAGGAGACATTGCTAGTAAAGATTGTTGACACATGGACATCAACCGCAGGGATTCTTGTGAAACATGGGATCAAGACTTGGGATGTCTACCTTGAATATAGTCGCGAATCATGGTCTTCTCTGCGCGATACACCGCAGACACGAAAGTTTACGGCCTATTTTCTGCCGAAAATTATCTATTGTGGTGTTGATATCTATCAGAGCAACAGGTCAACGTTTCTCGGCTTCTGGATGCGGTCGTTGGTTGAACGGGAGTCGATGCTGAAGTTTCAAAACGAGTTTACTGCAACTTTATTAGATGTTGACTCTGAGAATCCGCTCCTAAATAATCTCCCATTTGAGAGGGATTCGGTTACAGGGTTGTTTAAAATTTCGCAGTTCGAGTTCCGAATGAGACGATTGCCACTGATATCGAGTGAGTTGCACTCCTATCACCGACATTGGGCCGTTTGCTAACGCTGCGCAGGTGTCCTAGAGAAGATGCGGGAAACATACAAAGCAGCACCTGGTCGTGAAGCTGCTGCGTTGAAGCAAGAGTATGCAGAGATGTTGAGAGCAATGATGAAGGCAATGAAGGAGAACTTTGAGGTAACTCACGTCGTTTCGTATGGAATTTCACAAATTTACCAACGAACAGGTTCTGCGATTATCAACAGTATCAGGAGCATATGTAGACTTCGTCCATAGGGTGGTCGAATTTCTTCTCCAGTACTCCACCGATATTGTCGAGATTGACAAGTTCTTCACCGATTCATCTGCATTCCCTCTACCAGCAATGGATCCAAACTACGTGGTTGGCCAACTGAAGAAATATGTTTTCGGCTTATCATTCCCAGGAACTCAGAAACAGCTTAACGCATTCTTTCAAACACTAGGAGAACGCGCAGCTCTAGGGAATGAGCAGGAGAAACTCGTCAGCCAGCTCTCAACAGCGCTTTCCGAAGACTTTGAGACTGGTGATACCAGACAACCGACAATGAGAGCTTATTTTCTCCATGCCGTCTTCCCAGCCTACATAGAGGCGGCGCTCGAGCACCCTGCAGGCTGGGTCTTTGGTGTGCCTGTATTGAAAGCCCTCAGGAATGTAGTGAGCAACCTAAAGATCAACATGGACTCAACTTCCTACGCCTGCGCAAACTCTACTATCTCAATGCTAGCAACAATCCTAGACTCCATGCGTCGTGCTGCGAACCGTGCCATGTCCACCAACGACGCCTTCTCGACGCCGCATACTCTCGGCACTCTCACCCTTCTTCTAAAAGTTCTAGCAGCCACCATTCCAGTGCTTGCATGGATCTACGACGAGGCCAATGAAACGCTAAGAGAAACCGCAAAGGAGTGCAGCGACTTTTTGATACGCTTTGCAGTTTATGCGCGGAAGATGGTTACAGGTAGACAAGACGATGAAGCACAGAGACCCCTCGATATACTGGCGATGAGCGAGCGACCTCCATCAGGATTTGAAGCGGGGAGGAGACATTGTAAAGACACGCTTTCGCAGTACCTGGCAGCGAGGTGGAGGCAGGTCGGTGACGGCGGGTGGATGGTCGGCGATAGGGCGGTCTCGCTACCCCTGTACCCCCCGGATCAGGAGAAGTTTTTGGAGATGGTGGTGGAGGTGGTCAGGGTGGCGGGCAGGACTGAGGTGTTTGGGGATGTTATCAGGGATGTGGATGCAAGCGTTTGGGCATTTGAAAGTAGAGGCTTGCCGTGGATCCCGACGGAGGCAGCTAAGGGGGGGAGGAGGGTCGGGTTTTTGGATAGAGTGTTTTGTTAGTGATACCTTGTATAATGTGTACATATAGCATTCTGGGCGGCGTTTTTTTTTTTGCGTGATTTCTGCACGGTGGACTCAGCATGACATAACATCAGTTATCAACTTCGATACAGAGGTAAACCAGCATTAGAAGAAGTGTAAACTACACTACCGTATATACTATATGTTCACCTGAGCAAACAAAGTAGTTCCTTCCGCACTTCCTTCCGCACTTCCTTCCTCGTAATCCCTCTCTGCTATGAGATCGGCCCACTTGCCTGAATGCCGCAATCGACAACCCTGCAGTTGCGCTAATTGCAAGGCAAAGGCGCTAGTAGTTAGAATATAGTTTTGAACCTTGGATGGCTTAATGTTGATTGAACGACAGCTGATGCTGATTGGCTGGAAAGGAGTAAACCATGGCTTTCGAGAAGCAAAACCAACCAAATACTACTAAATGCTCAGTAGCCCTTCAATCAAGAGATTCGGGTATACGATTTGACTTCCCGCTCACTCTAACTCAACTAGGTGCTAATAAGTAGATTGGATAAGTGGATTGGGTATCGACGGTGAGAGTATCCCGAAAGTACATTAGCTCTAAAGTACGAGTAAATCACCACCTGAATGATTCATTTTCCAAGTACACCTGCGTTGTTGTGCTGTTTTATTGCGGCTCTTTCTCATATTATCCTACAACTTGAACCAACAACATCCATCATGAACCCCCATAAACTCCCACAGGTTTCTGGAAGTATTTTTCCTCTTTGCCTACACCATGATGATCAAACCATCATCATACTTTCTCATCTCATCCCATCTCATCTATTTTCCCCAGAAAAAAACCCAATCCCGCAAAATCCCGCAAAACCCCCACATTACAACTCCAACTCGTTCTATCCTCTAGTATTAATGCCTCGCAATTCTCCCATCCCCAATTCCTTCCTCCAAATCACCACCGCTAGCCTCAACCTCCACAAAATGGCCACGGCCCTCATCAACATCCGCGAAAAACTCAAATTCGCCTTCCCCAGCAGCCGGCCGCCATCCCTCGTCATCTCTGCGCCCTCCCCTCCACCCTCCCAACGCGGCGGCGGCCCACAAGTACCCCCAACCCCCGGCGTCTCCTCTCTCCTCAGCGCTCTGCAGAACCTTAGGATAGCACAGCACACGCTCAAGACACGGCTAAAGTTGTTTATCAACGCGTTCACGCCTCCGCCATCGTCATCTTCATCGTCATCGTCGTTGGGAGAGGAGAGTGGGTGGGGGTATAGCGAGGAAGGGGATGTGCACGAACCCAAGGCGATATTGCTGGGTGCGAGACAGGAGCTGTATAATCTCTCGGACCGGCATGAGGAGCTCCAGGGACGGTTCCGCACGTTGATGGAGACGGGGGATTTTTTAAGGACACGAGAGCAGATTAAAGTTGCTGAGAGTGAGATGGCAAGGATTTGGGAGGCGTTTAGACAGTTGGAACATTTAGAAGCAGTGTCGTGGGAAAGGGTTTATGTTGTCTGTGGACGGATGTAGAGGGGGGGGGGATTGTATATATGATAGATGGAAATGATGGGATTGGCGAACTGAGGTTTGGGTTTGATGGGCGGAACGAGGTTAGAATAAAGACTTCGATGCTGACTGCTGATACAGTTGCTAGGACAGTAGTTGGTACGCGCTATGGCATTTAGATGCTGATCATGAATTCATGAATTGTATTGCTTCACAAATATTCGTATAGGTACGTACAAGATCACGATCATAACGAAGACATTTGTGAACTCTTTTCATGTTCCAATTTGAAAGTAACGTTGGGGGTTAGGAATACCCATTGCCTCCAAACCAGAAGAAGATATCTGATGAGAAGGCCTTCCCAACACTCCACGAAACAGTGCCCTACGGAGCGTCTGTTCAGGAGCGTATGGTAGATACACTTCCTGTGTCTCCCAGAACGAAAGATTGTCATATCAATGGCATTGATGATACCACCCCTCTCCAATTATAGGCAACCGAATGTTAGACATCTGCTTGTTATGCAACCTGAAGTAAGAGTGTGGGTCCGAGGATCGTAAATCTTGTGTAGCTGGCGTCGTATACTCAGAAGCACAAATGTTAATTAAATGCCATGACCACCAGTGGTCGGCCGGCTTATGGTAACTTAGCTGGGCACCCCTTCGGGGTGAATGCAAAATGATTACAAACAAACAATACTCAGAAGCACATGAAAATGCTTTCACTCCCCCTCACAAACCAAATCCACCCAGATTTACCTAAAATCCGTCATCAGACTCCTCGGTGGGCTTGAACCTATTACCAGAGCCCCCAACATCGTCGTCATCGCCATGTTTTCGCTTCCCTTTACCCTTGGGAGCTTCTTCCTGCGTCGGTGTAGACGGATAGAAAGCGCAAAAGACAATCACAAGACAGAATATTTATCCACGAGAATACCGAGCTATTACTACATCCAAAAAACCGCCCCCGTAGCATTGGTCTAGCTGGGATTTTCAGTATGAATTTTGACTATCTGAGTCTTGATGGTGGGCTTGAACTTTTTACCAGAGTCCTCGACATCGTGGTTTTCAATTGGTGTTCGCTACACCAACGTAGGCCTCACGTACAATCTTGTCGTACGAACGCTGAGCCGAGAGGCTGGACTTTCTGTGACGGATCTTCATAGTGGGGTGGATGGATTGAGTTTTGCGCGCAGCTGCATTCCCGAGAATACCCTTCTCGGGGCAGAGTTCCCTTGTATTGTCGGTATGTGTACACATGCTGCACCCACCCGGATATAAGGCACAGAACTAAACCTGTGGCGAAGTGACTGGGCCATGAGTGACGGTGGCTTGCGCACGTTAATTCTGTGCCTTGCTACCGAGTCAATTCTCTCTTGCAGCGCGGCCTAGCGTCCTACAAGGGACATGGGACCGGAGAGATGTGAGACCGCGGAATAAGATATGCCGGACACTTTCGGGACTCCGTTGGTGATAGTGTATGACTGGGGCAGATGAGGATACGAGCTTTACTAACGTGCCAGACTTTGCACTGAGGCAAAATAAATATCGTTGGTTCTTGGTGAGTGATGTCAGGTGGACGAGGAGAACGGAAGACGGGTATTTGCATGGGATCCCCACTTCGGCTCCTTCCCGGCCGTCGGACGTGCTGATGACGCGTTGCACAGATCCGCATTCAAGGGTCCAAAGCAAGAGAGCGCATGTGATAGCCACGCACGTGTTCGCCTTAGCTCTTAGTCGATGGTGTCGCAGAAGTGGTCTTCACATGCTCGTACTTGCGCCGCAGTCAACTCCGCTACCCATAAAGAGACATGCGCCAACACGATACGCCGCACGAAACGCAGCATGGAAGTTGACAATGCTGATGATGCCCTTCCCCAAACCCCCCCCAATTAAAGTCGGCGAGCAGTCTCACTTTGACTGCCGTCTATTCCCCTCAATGTTCGATCCCGGTCCCTGAGCCCCAGATATTTACATGTACATATCCGTTGAACGCGTTCCAAATTGCTTTCCCGTTTGCATTCGACATGTCTCGTTCTTACCCTCTGTTTCGCCAGGAGCGCGCTAAAATCTTCGTCGTCCTCCTGCTGTGGTGTGTATCTCGCTCCGTTGGTAAATAGAATACAGCTGAAGTTCTAAAGGTTTACATACTTTGTCCGAGGAAACCCGCACGGTCCGCCGATACCACTACTCCGCCGAGTCTCTAAAAAATTTTCAAAACGTCTCACGGCATTCCAGACAGTGACTCTTACGCTGCTGTACCTATATGTCGCCCGCAATTTCTCAAAGCTGCTCAACCTCGAGTCTCCGGAGCCGTTGGCAAATTTGTACACCAGGAGTTACTACCGCGCAACATGGGTTTTGACAGCTTTGGATGCCGGGTTTTGGACAGCAATGAGGATTCGGAGGAAGTGGTTGAGGGATGCTGCAAGTATGGCATTCAGTGTTTACTATCTGTTGGCGGCTGATAGAGCGGCTGAGAAGGTAACAGAGGGGCACACACACCTGCTGACGGGCAATTCCGGATGCTGATGCTGTTAGGTCCGGCGAGTACGAGCCAATATCACTGTAGACCACCTCCGGGTCTCTTGGGAGAAATCGACGACTCCCTATCTCAAGTTCTTGTCGGGCCTTCTGCATACGAATGCTAATAAATTTACACCTCGACCATTGCGTATTCCTCGTCCGAAGGAGTCCGTGTACAAAGTCCCAGTAGATGCTTGGGTGTATTATGAAGGAACTCGAGAGCAGCTTCTTTCCTGCACCAAGATAATTCTTGACTTTCCGGGGGGAGGGTACGTTGCAATGTCGCCTCGCCACCATGATGATAAACTCTTTGCTTGGGCACGAATCTGTGGCGTGCCAGTTATTGCTATAGAATATAAAAAGGCCCCCGAGTATCCTTATCCATATTCTTTAAATGAATGCTACGACGTCTATCACTCAATTGTCTGCACCCGTGGCCGATGCGTTGGCTTGTCTGGGGATGCCCTGCCGAAGATCGCCTTGACAGGTGATTCCGCAGGGGGAAACTATGCGGCCGGGGTCACGCTGATGATTCTCAACTCGACGTCAACATCGTCGACTGGACACTTGATGGAGGCTGGCTGGAAAGGCCTCCCACTTCCAGACGGAGTGGTCCTCATATACCCCAGCTTGGACCTCAACATGTCCTCCTGGATGTCAGAAGAGCAAATGAAGCTAATCCGCCAACGGGAGACACTGGACACCAACCGCGAAGTCGTCCGCAAAAAGAGCGAATACTACGAAAAAACCTCAGGCACAAGCCGGCACCCATCCCCGCACCGCACCTCGCCCACTAAACCCAACGGTATCACAAAGCCCAGCACAGAGTCCGCAGAGTCCCAGGAGTATACAACCCGCCTGGCAATGTCCTCCCGCCTGTCGTACTTCAACGACCGCGTCCTCACCCCCGAGATGATGCGCGCCATGGTAATCCTCTACATCGGCCCCCACAACCGCCCCGACTTCCAAACCGACTTCTTCCTCTCCCCCATAGTCGCGCCAGACTCCCTCCTGGCACGCTTCCCGCCCGTCTACTTCCTTACCGGCGAGCGAGACCCCCTCGTCGACGACACCGTAATCTTTGCCGGCCGCATCCGCGCCGCAAAACAAGCCGTCCGTCTCCACCGCCGCGAACTGGGACTACACACCACCGACGACGACGCAGTGGAGGTCAGTCTGATCCAGGGCATCTCCCACGGGTTCCTGCAGATGTCGAGTATCTTCCCCCAGGCGAGACGGGAAATCGAGAAGTGTGCGATGTGGCTGAACCAGATTCTTGAGGATGTCCCGGCGGGTGAGGAGGCGGCTGCTGATAGTACTGACGACGAGGGGCCCGGCCTGACCGGGTACGTGACGGCGTGTACCAGTGATGACGAGCGACCGCTTGAGATTGGGGGTGGGCTGGGGGGCACGCCGGTGGGGAAGGGGTGGGGGCGGGGGAGGGGAAAAGTTAAGACTGTGCGGGGACGGGGGAGGAGGGCGGGGAGTGTGGTTAGTCTTGGGAGCGAGGAGGATTTGATGGGGCGGAGGATGAAGGGTGTTGCGAATGGACTTACTGGTGAGGGGATTAAGGATTAGGAGCTGGGTTCCGAAAGGTTTGTAAGGTCCGCCCGCTGTTGCCGGTGGGGGGGGGGTGGAAGAATGGATGTGTGGATCTGTAGGATATCCCTTGCTCAGTGCTGCCGGCTATTGGTCCACAACCTCAATTGTTATCGTACACCCCCTCTTCCTTCTCACCCACTACCTCCTCCCCCTTCCCCTTACCTCCCCCCTCCATCTGCGCCTTCGCATTATATAGTCTAACCTCCTCCTCCCGCCGGTTCTCGTATCCAACCGCGTTCACGTCTGCACCCCTACCTCCACCACCCCGCCGTTAGTTCTCAGTCCAGTATTCCTAGCACTCCTCCCAACCCGTCCACTCAAGGGAAACTTACTCCTCCTGTAACCGCTTCAACCGCGTCTCGATTATCATCGGCTTGAAGATGTAGATCCCTGAGCTCCGTTAGCTGGGTGGAAGGGGCGAGGGTAGGGGGAAGGGTGGAAAGGGGGGAAAACCGTTCATGATCCCAAATACGGTCGCTAAAACGAAGGGGAATGTTCCGCCGCGCATTGTTTTGTAGAGAAGGGGGAGAGGGGGAGAGGTGACGTTGATGGGTGTGTGGCTTGGCGGGGAGGGAAGGGATGAAGGTTGTTCCGAATTCTATACAAAAGAATATGGAGAACTCTTGCAATGGTGGTAGGAATAATGGATTAATGATGCTAATAATACAAGATATAACCCCCCATCTGCATGCAGTGCCTTGACTCGTGAATTCCCGGAGCACTTCCAAGAACCGAGCCCCTCCCCCGTCTACTTCACCCTGACCCATCTCCGAGCGCTTTCACAATCCCCCAACTCGCACCCGCTGCCACGCCGCCAACAACCACCATCTCCACACCCCCGCGGACCCGCCCCTTCCACCCCTTCCCGCCCTCGCCAACCGCAACACTCCGTCCGACTCCAAACACGAATAAACACACCGCCATGACCCCCACGCTCCACCACAGCCCCTTCATCACCTCCTCTCTTCCGACAAAGAAATATGGACTACCCCCGTCAGCTCTCTCCCACTTCCTACAGGCAGGGGGGGGGACGCATACCTCAACGGCACAAACCCACCCAGAAAGTACCCCGCGGCAATCGTAAGCGCACTCGACAACGGCGTGCGACTGCTATTCCCCGGCGGCAAAGAGTGGTGGAAACTCATGAGGAAATCCACCGTCGCAGTCTCATCCCTTAGTAGCTCTACCACCAGCGGTGCCACCGCTTCCTCGCCGATTCCGAACGGGCGGAAGACGTCGTATACTAACCCCTCGACCGGCGAGCCCGAGGACACAAGTTTCCGTGTTTCTGCGAGTGTGGTGTTGTAGAACTCTCTACGGCTTGTTAGTAGGAAGAGAGCGGGGGAGGGGTGGAGGAACAAACGCTTCCCCGCGACCGGCCAGCCATCCGCCGAGGCCCATCGATATGCTACCCGCGATCAGCTCCGCGCAGCCACCAAAGATTACGACGCGGGTGTCGTTGAAGGCGGAGAGCCCCGCGGTGAGGGCGAACGGAACTGTGAGGCCGTCCGAGAGACCGATTATCGCATCTGAGACTGTGCGGGCGTCGCGCCATGGCTTGGTTGTGGCCGAGGAGGTGGTGGTTGAGGAGCAGACTGAGGGGCGGCGGGGGAGGTGCGGGCACTCTGGGTGGGGACAGAATTTATCGGCGGGGCCGCAGATGGGTGAGGTGTGGGTTTGTGGTGTGTCGGTGGATATGGTAGGGAGGAGAGGCTCGGTTTCGCGTCCGCTGCGGGGGAAGAGGAGGTTCTTGATTGTTACGAGAGACATGGTGTGTGTCTCTCTGGCGGAGAAGATGGTAGAGAACCGGAAGCTCGAAGATGAAGTGTGTGGTAAGTCAAACAATCTTAATTGCGATGATCTGAATCCGAGATGCGTGCTCTGGTAAAGACAAAGCTGAAGTGTGGTAGATAACTTGGGTCGTGATCTCTTTTGTTGCTTGAAGTTTCGTTGGTACCTATGACGTATTGCTTTAGCTGAAAGCTGTTTCTCGCGCATCCACCAGAGCAGCGGAAGCGGAAGCCCAGCCCATCTTATTTAAACCCCTCCATACTGCCGCTGCGGAGATTAACTTCCCATATCTATAGCTTTCAAGTTAATTGTTGATCGTTGCAATAAAACCCTGCGGGCCAGCAACGTGGGGAACCAATCAGATGTCTGCCATTTCCAATTCCAATGCCTTCTAGAACACGTAGGCCCGGGCAGGAGCGAACAAGGAGGCGCGCCAGGCGGCTGAGGCTCAAGACTGAGACTAGGGCTTAGGTCATCTCATCCCAGTAATCAAAATCGCCGTAAAATTTCCCTCCCTGACTTGCTCTCCTTCTTGTAACGGCACGAGTGTTACTTGTCAACCCTAAGTTTCTCAGTGGTAAAACGAGCGTCAAACCGAGCCGAAAGCGAGTTGCAGTTCTCTGTCCTGGTCTACTGGAATTGATACTTTGGTTGGCCGGGAATAGGTTTCCAATCCTATGTTGGTTGGGAGTGGGAGACGGGGGATTTCATACATACGAAGAGGAGGGAGGTGGAAGGAGGAACATGGTGAATATGACACCTTGCTTCAAACCCTACACGTAGGGTTCCAGTCGAACTTAGCACGCTCTGTGGACGGTTCCAACGATCTTGGGATTTAAATATCGCATCTCAGTGTCTTGCTTGCTGTGGGTTATGCTTCGTCCGATCCTTAGTGGAGCTAAACGATGATCCCTGTCACCTCACGTCATGTAATCTAGAGTACATGAGTGAGTAGGCGGGGTTACATAGAGCTGCAGCTCACCTCCTCAAACACAACTATCAGAACACACACACTCTCTTCCATTACAAAAGCTTTCTCCCCAGGGCACAAGATATACCTCACACCGTACACCGCATCATGTCACTCAAACAACGTGCGTGAAACTCGCCCCAAGTTTCCTCACTCTGAAGCTAAAACGCACATGTCCCAGTGTCCATCTTCGCACCTCAGCCCCATACAACCCGCGCCTCTCCATCCCACCTCTCCGTAGACCCCAAGGGCGAACGTATAGCCTACGCTGTAACTCTTTCCCCCCAGAGCGTGAAGCTCAAGCTAACACGTCCAGTCCGGCAAATCCGTCTTCCTCCGCTCCATCGATGACCCCTCCATCTGCACACAATACACCGGCCACACCGCCGTCATAAACGTAGCCCGCTTCTCTCCCTCGGGGTACTATGTAGCCTCTGGCGATGCGTCCGGGAAAGTCAGGGTGTGGGATTGCGTCGGCGAGGAAATGGTCACGAAGGGGGAGTTCCACATCATCTCTGGTCCGATCAAGGACCTGGCCTGGGATGGGGAAAGTAAACGGATTATTGCTGTTGGTGATGGGAAAGAGCGGTACTTTCTCTTCCCCTCTCGTTGCCCGTCGGGAGCTGATAAGTGGAAAGGTTCGGCCACTGCATAACCTTCGATACCGGGAACAGTGTTGGCGAAGTTACCGGCCAGAGCAGCGTCATCAATTCGGTGTCTATCCGACAGCAACGTCCTTTCAGAGCTGCTACTGCCTCTGATGACCAGACTCTTGTCTTCTACCACGGTGCTCCGTTCAAGTTCAATTCGCTCCTGAAAGGCCATCACACAAACTTTGTGCACGGGGTTGCGTTCTCCCCCAATGGCGCTTATTTTGTGTCTGTGGGTGCAGACCGGAAGATATTTTTGTTTGACGGTAAGGAAGGTACGTTGAAAGCGGAGATAAAAGATGCGGGGATCCATAAAGGCAGTATTCTATCTGTTTCCTGGAGTCCAGATTCAAAGCGTTTCGCCACTGCCTCGGCAGACCAGTCCGTTAAGATCTGGGACGCGGAATCACAGGCTCTTGTTAAGACCTGGAGCTTTGGACCTGGCGGCTCGATTCCGGATCATCAAGTTGGTGTGGTGTGGACCCCGAGAACGGACAATACTATCATCTCGCTTTCTCTGTCCGGAGACCTGAACTACCTCTCGCCCACCTCCGATACACCCACCTGCATTGTGTCCGGTCATCAGAAACCTATCACCGCCCTAGAGATAACCGCTTCCAAAACCCTCTTGACAGGATCCACCGACGGCACTGTCGCCAGCTGGGACCTCGCCAAAGGAACCGCAGAAGTTATCCAAGGTGATGGCCACACGAACGTCATCGCAGCCTTCATCGAGACCTCCCCGAACACAGTATCGAGTGTGGCCTGGGACGACCAGCTGCGCATCATCACTAAGGGCAAATTCACCGCCTCCATTCCCACCGATTCCCAGCCAAAAGGCGCATCCCTCCTAGACGCCTCCAAACTCGCCCTCCTCACCACAACCGAACTCAGGATCTACACCACAACCACAACCCCACCCTCCCTCACCACCTCCCAAAAACTCACCTTCACCCCCACAGCCCTCGCCACCTCCTCAACCGGGGAAATCGCAGTCGCAGCCCAAGACAGAGTCATCCGCATCTTCATCTACTCCTCCGCAGGCTTACACGAAAAAACCAGCATCACCCTGTCCCGCTCCTTCGCCACCTCCCTCGCCTACTCCCCCGACGGCACATACTTTGCAGCCGGCGACTCGACTGGTCTAGTGGCACTATACACTACGGCGGGGTACACGAAGAAGACGGATCGCTGGGCGTTCCACACGGCGAGAGTTGAAGATATCGCGTGGAATGCAGCGGGAACACATGTTGCCACTGCCTCACTCGATACGAATTTGTATATATATAGCGTTGAGAAACCGGGGAAGAATGCAAAAGTCAAGAACGCGCATATGGGCGGGATTAATGCTGTGCGCTGGGTGGATGCAGAAACGGTTGTGAGCGTGGGTAATGATGGGACTGTTAAGAGGTGGAAGGTGGAGGTGCCGGTTTAGATGGGGAGAAGGGGTTACTTAGATTGCGGGATAGGGGTTTATAAGGCTGTGGGATGGGAATCTGTAGCGGAATATATGGATATTCATACAATACACACAGAATTCGCGAGTGCTAGCCGGTGAAACGTCCATTACCATTGTACCCCGGTTTCGAGGACAATTTAAGTACACACGTCATGTTGGCCGAGTTACAAGTGCTTAGTTGTGTAAAGCCAATTGTAAGGTCTTAGTGGGCAAGGGGCGTCGATTGTTAATGGAGCAAATTCGGACGTTCCTGAAATCGTGTCCAGCTTTCTGGGGGGGGGGGGGTTCCTGCCACTGATAATCAGTCACAATCCAGGATTGTAGACGTCTGAGCATTGAAGCAAGCAGCTCTTCTTTGGGTAACGCTTGGAACTTGGAGTGGACGGGTCGGGAAAACATGGTTCTGGTGGAGCATCACCAGCTCGCACTCAAACGTAGAATAATCAACTCAATCTCTACCTCTCTAGATATCCCGCGCCATTGCAAGCAAAAACCCAGTATGATAATACTATAGTTAGCGAAAGTAAGTTCCTCAAATCAATCAATCCACCGCCAACAAAAAAAGCAGACCTCAAGATATACATAAAACCCCTGTCACCCTCGCTCAGAATCAAAAGAACGCCTATTATGAAAGAAAAAAATCAAGAAAATCAAGCATCAACGACCCCCAAGCTCCCCCTCAACTCCTCCCACCCTTCGGGTTCTCGTATCACTACATCCCCCACATTCCCCTTCTCTGCTACATACCCCATTGGCAACCCGATCTTCACCCTCGCGCCCATCGTCCCTGTCTTCGTCTGAGGCTTGACGTTCTCGCCGATATGGCTCTCCACTCTTCCCAACAGATCGTTCTTCCACGCCCGAACAGCTTCATACCGTTCCCGCTGTCTTGCACACGTCCACCGGGGCGTCTCCTTAACCGGTTTCCACTTCATCCTATCTGCATCCTTCGGCACGAGTTTGTTAAGATTCACCACGCGTTCTTCGGCCACTAGACTCCGTAGCTCCGCCATGACGTCACGGGACTCCTTTGCTAGCTCAGCCTCGTACTCTGCGATTGCCTTCTCCCTTGGATCCACGAGTGGTTGTAGCAGCCAGGAGTTCGCAGCGGTGAGGTCGTCACGTTTGTAGCTTGCGTTTTCCTCCCTAAAGAATGTGACGGCGCCTCTGAGGGCGGTAATCTCCTTCTTAAGGATCTCCACCTCCCTAGCCGTGGCAACGGCACGTTCTTGTCCCGCGCGGTCCGTTTCTCCGACTGCACGTTTGTCTTCGGCTGCCTTCCGCCATTTTGCGACATCGACTTCGAGGTTCTGGACTTCTTCCGTAAGCTCCTCGATGGCCTTCGAAAAGTCTTTTTCTCGGGCTGTGCCCTCGGCAACGGCGCGTTCAAGCTCTTCGATACGTTCGGATTGCTTGGTGACATTGCGCATGCGGGATTCGAGCAGCTCGATTTTTACGGCGGATTCTTCGAGATTTATGTCGCGGAGACGGATCTGGGTTGCCCGTTCGTGGAGGTCGTATTTGAGACGGCGGAGCTCTTCTTCCGTGTCCACGTTGACCACTTTGGTGGATTTTAGTTCTTGGGCGCGGACGATCCAGGGGGCGGGAGATTTCTCGACTGCATATACCACATTAGTATCAGTGATGGAGGGGGGAAGGAGATGTGTACATTCAGCTGTCATATCAATATCCACAGCCACACTGGCCAGCTCAACCAAGAGATTGGCCAAGTTCTTCAGGTCCTTAGTGATAGAACCAAAGATGTCGCTTTCACTCATGCTGAGCACTCTCTCGGTGGTTCTGAACATCGTATTCTGCAGATCGATCCAAGTGGGATCCTTCTGCTGCTCGTCTTCGGCATCGTTGAAGAGGATCGCATAAACATCTTCACCAACCGCCCTTGTATACATCGCCAACTTCTGAGCCGCCGCTTCACAATCCTCAAACTGCGACCGCTTATCCTGCGTAATTGACAGGTTTCTTACCCTGAAATCGTCCAGGGAGCGCATGATCTTGCCGACAATGACTTTGATGTTGCGCGACTGCGACACCACAGCGTCCGCCTTCTTAGTGAAGTTGGCTGCAGCCTCTTCGTCCTCGGGACCAGAGGGTAGCTTCTTTTGCACCGCAAGTTTTATAAGGGTTATAGCAAGAGCTGAAGACTCCATGTGGGTCTGCATCATCAGGATACGCATATGCACGTCACTGGCAAATCCTTCAAGATCGTTCGTGAGATGGATTTCCCCGAGATGAGACATAAGGGCCATAGTACGCTGGAGCTCTGCAACACATTGTTTTTCGTTGAGTTCGTCTCTTCGCAGACCTTCGATCCAGCTGTTTAGAGCTCTTTCCACCGGGTCGAGTTCATACAGTGCTCCTTGGAATCGTCTAAACTGCTCGACGGAGCAAGAGCCAAAACACGCGACGAAACGATCGCACATAGCAGAGACCCAGGTAAGCTTGTCGCACATTTCGCAGGCAGCCATGAGTTGTTCTTCATGGCCGCCGACGAACTGGCCTGTATGTCCGGTGAGGCGCTCCTTCACAAAGGTCTGAAGAAGTCCGGCTTTGAATGAAACACGCTTGAAGCGGAGAAGGGCGAGTACGGAGTCACGATCGTCATGGAATGAGTCGGGGAGGAACATCTGTCAATATAAGCATGCATCGAGAAGGGAACGGAAGTGATGAAACATACTTGAACAACAGCCAGATGCTCCATTGCCTCCTCAGCCTCCATTTTCCTTAATTCCAAATCGATAGTCTTATTCTGTGCCTTTGCCGCAGTGATCTGTAGCTTCATGTTGATATCGAGCATCGACCTGGACCTGGCTGTCAACTCCTCAGCTTCGGTCTCGGTGATTTGTTGTGAAGCCTTCATATCCTCCAGGTCGCTCTGAAGGTTGACAACCAAATCTCTAAATCTCGTGATGGTGTACTCGGCCTCTTCGTTACTGGCATCAAGCTGAGCAATCCTCTTCGACTGTTCAGCGATAATCAAGTCCCGGTAGTCAAGCTCTTCTTGCATCTGCTTTTCCGTCTCGATATGGTTAATCTCAAGTTCGTCGCTGATCTCCTTCAGGCTCTCCAAGTCTTCAACAGTGGCACGGTATTCGTCAATCTGTTCACTCATGTTCATATTGCGCTCCGATAACTCTTCCAGCATTTCCTCGGCACCCAAGGCGGTTTCGAGTTGTCCCCTAAGATCCTCCACAGCAGACTGACTTGCAATAAGCTTCTCTTTGATATTTTCATAGTCGTCCTTATATTTCACTAATTCCGTCAATTCTTCCTCTAGACTTGCATTCGCCCCTTTGAGCTCATCCTCTGTCTGGCTCGTAATCTCCCTAAGCCTTAATAGTGCCTCCCTCAGCCGTTCGTTCTGCTTTTCGAGCTGTAGCCATCCAGCAGATGTCTTCTCTTCTGGAGTCATTCCTTGGGAAAGCTCCTCATTCTCTTCCCGGAGAATCTCAACCTCCATTTCCAACTCCTCTGCCTTCCCCCGGACAGCATCCAGCTCGGCTTTGTAGGCCTCCGTTTGTTCCTCTGCCATTTCTCGGTCTAGAGTTGCCATCTCCAGCAGGGCCTCGTGCTCAGCTTTGATATCCTCAACCTCTGCTACCGTTGCCTCCATCTCCTTGAGTTGCTTCTTCAACTCCACAAGTTCTGCTTGCTGGGGTTGATACCTTTGCTGGAGCTTCTGAATGATAGCCTCATACTTATCTCGTTCCTCCTGCACCCTTTGCAGAATTTTCAAGTTTTCCCGATCCTCCTGTCGTTTCTTCTCCAGCACCTTCACCTTGCTCTTCAAGTCCTCATTTTCCCTCTGCGTCGCCGCAAGCTCCGCATGACTCGCGCCCCCTGCCGGGGTTCTAGATGGTGAAGTTCTAGGACTCATGGTTCCCCCGGGCGCAAGGGACTCTCTTCTCGCAAGGGTCGGTCTGGCGCCAGAGGTTGAATTCACCAACGGGCCAGTCCTGGCTTTCTGCGTATCCGGCGAGGACCGTTGGCTTACATTACTTTCCGCTGACGCCTTCCGGACAAGACTCCCTACCGCTCCCGGCTTCAACGACAACCTGCTTGCGCCCCGCGACACCGGTGTAGTAGAACCACTACCACTAGTACTCGAGGCGGATGCCGTAACGGCCCTAGAGAGTGGTGCACCTCCCATGCTCGGGCCGCTAACAGAATTCCGTTTCTGGGGCGCCGATTTTGATGGGGGAGGTCCCATAGATCCTGGGCGGGCTGTGGGCGCAGGTCGGAGGGAGGTTGCCGGTGTTCGGTTGGTGATGGTTGGCGTTTGTGTTCGAGGTGTACTGGGGCCTGAAGACGATGGAGTAGAGACGTGGCCTCGTGCTGCTGAAGCTGGTCGGCTGGGACTCTGAAAAACATTTCCATCAGCTCAGCTTCCTCAAAGCTTCCTCCTGACGTGGATGCAGTACCCGCAGTGTCATAGATCTCCCCTTCGTCGTCGTCACTGGCGGTGGGGCAGGGCTGGAAACAGATAGTCTCTTCCCTTGGGTTGTTGTTGGCGTACCGATGGTTTTCGATTGTGGCCTCGCCCTAGGAGGAGGGGGTGGAGGAGGTCTTTCGATAAGTCTAGGTACGGAGGGCCCGACGAACATGCCGTATCTGTCCTTGCAAGTAAAGTACGTGACGCCAAACACGGTGCCATTGTTCTTTCCTATCGGCATGCCCAGCTCCACGCCTATCCACTCCCCCTCCCGGAACTCTGTGGGGCCGACGAAGCGGACAATAGCATGCTGGCCGTTTACGTCAACGTGGTCACCGACCAGGAAGTCGCCCATGGTGGTTCTGCTTTGTTGGTGCGGGTATCCGCGTTCTCGATGTTGCTTGGTTTGTCGTGATGCAGATGGTTTTTTGATGGTTTAATGACCTGCTTCTCCATTAGGGGGGGACGCGCTGTTGCAGCATTGTAACCTAATCCGGAAATTGCCGACAGGAAAACGTGCATCGCACAATCAAGCACTCGCTTCGTGCATTGCTGCAGTTAGAGCTCAATGGAAATACTGTGTACATCTACAAAAACAACCCGTGGGTCCTCTCCAAAAGAAAAAAAAAACACGAGCAAAACGAAATGCAAAAAAAACAGAAGACAATAAGAAGCTGAAGTCATGTCCTTAATCATAACCCCACGGTTCCACCCCAGCGCTAACCTCCTTTTAGCATGAATCACGAAGGATCAATCTCCCCATCACCTATAGTTTTACCTTCAAAAGGAAGAAAATCAAGGGACCACTACTAAGCTACATAAGCTTAGATATAGCTACTCTTAATATGTAAAAAAAAAAAGCTGAACCTTCCATTTGTCCAAGTCGCTGACTTAGCGTACTAGAAGAGGTGCTCCGAGTACGCTGCCTCATCTCTTACTTCGACATTCAACAAACCCACCTACAAAAATATATACTCACTCTAGCTAGGAAAGTTCATATCAATATCCACATAGCCTTGCTGCGCCCTTTAGTAGCCGTGCGGCATTCTGGCCGTCCTCGGGAAGCATGTCCTGCTTTGTAGTGTAGCATTGCGAGTGAGTTCGCGGCGTCATCGGGTTCGCCGATTTCAGTTTAGAGGTAGCCACGCGCTCGAGAATTCGGGCTGCTTGATCGTCTATGGGTGTGGACTCGGAGATAACATAGAAGGCTGTGAATGCGAGGGGGAAGAAGGCGTACGAGAATGGAGGCTAGGATGTAGAATGGGATCCGATGTCACTGCTGAAGAAGAGGATGGGCGAGTTTTATGTGGCGGATAAGAAGTTACAGATGAGATGGAAGTGGAGAATGAGGGAATTCCGGTTGGCAAAGTATAAGGACTTGGGGGTAGGAGTGAGTGTAAGATATGGAGACGAGATTGGTTATAATACCCAGGAACAGCATGCGGCATGATAGAGGTTTGGAATACCGTAGGCTAGTGATTAGCTACCAGTGGTTTATAGTATGGGAGGAAATGATCTCAGACCTACGTGTCTAAAATCAAGGGCACAGTGAATATAGACCTAATGTTAAGCATAATGTACAGTACTCCACACTGCTGGTATAGATTTTGCCCAAGAACCGTGATATATGTAACCCATAAACATCTTCCAAAGATAGATAAGAAATAAACTCCAGGAATAAAGCAAATAAAACGCCCAGCCATCCGTCTAATCCCATTTACACTACCGCCGTTAGTTATAAGGAATTTTATACTGCGGAATCGGTTGTCCTCCATCATCTTGGCCTATTCCATCATTAGCAAAACGTGCATTGCTCAAGAAATACGAAGAGTGTATGTACCATGAAATTTCCACCACCGTTTCTGGCAGCTGTAGCCATCGAAATCAAAGCTGTTGGCCTTATCAAACGGACACATACACCTCACAGAATCGTGGGGGGCTTCATCCGTTGGGCATCTCCCGTATGGGGGATGCTTATATCCCATGTCGTGCCAAAAGTGTATCTGGTCCTTCTGCAGGAACTAAGGGAGAGGTGAGTTCACATTCGATGGCTGCAACTAGAGGTGGTGATCATACCAGTGCCGCTGCAATGGAGTGAACCGGTGCATCACCCCAGCGCTCGTAGAAGAATCCACCCTTGCTGTCCAGGAAATCAAAGTAATCCTGGTACTCCTTCGAACGCCATAGGTTTAAGTCGGCAATCTCAAAATTGCTCCAGAAGTGGCAGTTGTTGAAGTCTTTCTTGAACAACGAGTCTTTGCCCTTGTAACCGTCAACTATAAATTCCACGGAGTTGTCGTCCGCGATGTATTCCGGGTGTTTTTTCGCAAACTCTTGCGTCGTAGACCAAAGCGTCTCAATGGTAGAGCGGAACTCTAAGAGCGTCATAACGAAAGAGTAGCGTTTGTTATTTTCGCGCATGAAGGTGAATGGATCGTAGAGTTGATCGCAGTAAAAGCCGGTTCCCGGCTCTACTCTCCAATACCAATCAAAGTCTTTCAAAAGCTCGCTCTTCCAGAAAAAGCCCGAGTTATATCTACACACTATTTTGCCGGTGTCAGCAGTAGTCCGGGTTGTAATGCGGGTTGTGATGATGCTCAAGAGATCGACTCACTGTGCCTATAGCTCTCCGATCCTCCGTAGATTATCTTTTTGTCCTCGAACTCCTGCAGTTTCTGACGAAATTTCGCGTCGTCGATAAAGTCCGGAACACTCCAATGTTCATGCGGAATCAACCCATATTGCACTTCACCCGACGCAATGCGAGACGTTTGAAGTTTGAAGTCCTCCGTGAATTCCTCGTCATTGAGAAAGGTCCAAGGGTACCGGTAGTATTGGTTGAAGCGCTCTTCGATATTCTTCATGGCAATCAGTGCATCCTTCTGTTCCCGGTTTCTACCAGCTTTGTCAGCCTTAACTACGTAGTTCGACATTTCAGATACACACCTCACTAGCATCACCAAACTTGCTTTCTCAATCCCAATCTGCGTCCTATTCCTTACACCCTCGCCCCGAAGATGTTCCGATGTTTCTGGAACTCCCCAGAAGTGCTTCTTGAATCTCAGGCTCTGGTACGGCGCTGGTGCAGGTGCGGGTGGTGTAGGGGTGGCGATACCCGCCTCCGCAACTTTTGGAGTCTCTGGTACCTTGAGTGTGGCGACGGTGTTTAGTCCCTCAAACTTGCTGGCAGCATCTTGTAGTGGTGCGACCCGCCGGGATCCAGCCATCCAGAAGAGAAGCGTGCACAGCACGGCAAGAATGATGAGTGTCTTTCGCGATGCGAGGCCTCGCCGTGTTGGCACAACATATTTTGAATCCATTGTTGTTGTTGTGGAAAGAGTGAAGAGGTGAAGAAGAAGGGATGAGGGTGAGGGTGAGTGCGTGGAGCTGACGTTGATAAGTAAAGTGTTGCATGGATCATGCTGTGAACATCATCTGTGCCCCAATCTGGATGAAACCTGAAACCGGAGCGCAGCCCTTTTCTTCCCGCTTCCGCTTCCGAGCGTTCCAGAGTATGATGACGCACAAAATACGCGGCGATTTGTGTAGTCGAGTCCTTATTAGCGCCTGCGGATAGAGTGCTTATGGGCCGAAGATGAATGCCGGTATTTGTTTATTGAATTGAATGGGCTTATTGGCAGTTGCATTTATGTACCGCCCACGCCTATGTTTGGGAGATAACCATGGTACAGTAACTGTGCCCAGAGATTTGACGGCGGGTAGCATTGATACTATTTTTACATAAAACGACTGCGCAGTGGGATGGGATAGGAGAAGCATCAAACAACATGTGCGCCCCCGAACTCAGCCGTCAAGACAGTAGCCAACAATTAGTGCTTCTTGTTGAGCGTCGCATCGGGTTGTTGCTTGCAGCTTTCGTGCAGGCTTTTCTTGCCAATCGACTCCGGTTTTGGAAGCGAAGATCGGATCCCTACCATTTTCGCCGATTGGGGACTGCCGATCATTCGAGCATGAGTCAGGAGGAAAAAATGTTGGTGAGACTGCACATCAAAAGACGTCAAATCCTTACTCTATGCTACTCTAGAGTATCACCACCAAATTGTGAGGCGAGGATCAGTCAGGCGAAGAAACGAATGAAGTTAGAGCAAATCGCTATGACTTGCTAACTCCGTGGAATCTTCTGCGAAGGTTGGACAAAGCGCCGCGCGGCTTCACCCGCAATACCATTACTGAAAGACGAGAGTTTCTCCAAACGTCTACAGGATCTTGAAGAATTAGCGAGTATGCTAAGGACGCAATAGGCACACTCACCCAGAAGGCTACCTACTCTACTCTAGGTAAGGAGAGGACGAGGAGTATGGATCCCTCATAAGATGTCACTCATCTCTAACGGTTTGCTGCGTTCCCAGTAATCCTGACCCGATCCTAGCTCCGCCTCGTCTTTATATGCTTCTTCGCCCCTGAAGACAGAGGAGCGGTGAGAGTGAAGTCAGTTGCAGGGAAGACTGGCGAGGAGCGGTGATAGGACGAGTGGTGTCGAGTGGAGGGGAGTCCATTCTCCACTACCGAGTCACGAGTCGTCAGGCACAAACTCCTCGAGTCGTGCCGAGCCCAGCGAACAACAGCGCAGACGAATGAGCAAACGAAAACGGTCAAACCCTCCAGAAAACCTGACGACCCGAGGGAAACCGACAGTCGGTCGCGATGTTGGGTGGGGATTCTCTCGGAGTTCTCGACAAAATTTCCGACCAGTGGTGCTAGCAGTGCAGCGCAGTTGACGCTGCTGCTGTATGCATTAACATATCGGCCACAAGAAAGAGGAAGGGGAAATACGGGAACAATTTGGAGAAGATAAGTTAAGGCTACTAATATGGGGCTCAATTGTATTCGTCTTTTACCGGTCAACGCCTTGGATTACGCCGATGTAATTGCAGACAACGAGAAGAGGGGGAATGGGACTTCTACTATACTCTACAGCTAACCACGAATTCTGGCAACTAATTAAGACTCCCTCAGATAAAACATAAAGGGGCATACCGATCCTCGGGTTCGCACCACTTCCCATCTTGTTATATACGGCGGCACTGAAAATTATTAGTTATGGTTGACTGACTAGAAGGGCTCACAAATAGTGTTTGCAACAGGCCAGTCCGGCCACCTACCGGTCTGCGGTAGTCTTTCACACGGCTTGGATACGGCGTGGCTACGCGCCAGCGATAAAAAGCTGTCTGGTAGACTACATACTAAGTAGATCTACAGATTGGCAGACCGGTCAGACACATGTTGTGGCAAAGTGCGTGGGTTCAAAGATTCAGTCTATCCATTAGGGATTCGGACGACTAGAGTAGCCAAGCCTCTGTATATAAGTCGGCCACCTGGCCATCACAATTGAACTCTAGCTCCTCTCTTCGCTACCAGTCAGTACAACAATACAGATCATGTACGATGAAGGCCTTGCCTGCCGATATTGCGCTGTATATTCTGATACAGGTCTACTTTTAGCAAACCTAGGCCTGATTTCTACTGGTCTACTATGCTAAAGGCCGGCCTCGGCTAGGGTCAGATCTGGCCTTACCCGCCGTTTCATAACTTCGGGCCTCGCGCTTCGACCGACTCCAGAATCCATTTTTTGGATGATCGATACGTTTACGATTCTGATAAATGGATACCTTCATTGATCGGAGACGTAAGCTAAGTAAGGCCTACGACGAATCGAAAGAAGAAGCACAGCTTAGTGAGTTTGGGACACAAGGGTTCATGGTCTTCATAGCAGGGGACTGGATGGGGGGGTTCGCTTGGGTGGATTTATGTGTTAACTTCTCCGCTAAATTCTGGTGAGATCGAAGCTCACTTCCACAAGATTATGGTCATACACTGGAGCGGCAGTCTGATACTTCACGCCTGCCGTCGCCGTCGCACCCGCCTCACTAGTGATGCACACGGCACGGTTGTTGTAGCACAGCGACTTTGCCGCATTATCGGTGCGACATTGCCTGTGCAGTTACTTATTGTGCATCTGTCGATGAGTTAGCGAGGTTTCAGAACTGGGTAGCTTTATGAGAAGTTAAAATGCCAAGGGCTCGGATATGCAGCGCTGCGTGTGGTGAGAGACGGAGCTCTTCTTTCTTCCTGCTCTGGTCATCATCCCTCGAGCCTGCATATTATGCTTCTTTGCTGGTCAAACGCTGTCTCGTCGGAACGACGCCCTTGCCCGCAATCTACAGCCATCTATAGAACAGATGAGCTTCTTCCGCATGACAACCACCCTCTACGTTGCCATCGTATCTCGCCGAGGAAGAAGCTGCAATGTACCAGGAAGCTCAACACCAAGGGCTCCGACATGCGGTGCGGTGTGGTAAAAGACGGAGCTTTTCTTCCTGTTCTGGCATGCATCCTTCAAATCTCCATATCATGCTATTTTGCTAGTTCAAACTTATCCAACACAGCTTAATTGGAACTGCCATTTCCGTCCATCTATAATCATCTCTATACCCACTTCAGTATCTTACGGATGACGTTTACCCTCCTACGGTGTCATCGTATCTCGCCCAGAAAGAAGCTGCCGATAGTGGCATGCATTTAGGTTACGACGGGTTATCGGTACGGAGACCGAAGTGGAGGCAATCTAATTGTGAATGTTAAAATATAGAGGATTGATTAAGTACGGTAGATGAAGATAGCTTATAGAGAGATCCTTAGAGTTACAGAAATTGGCAGAATTGTAGGGTAGGTATCCACCAAGGAACCACCCAAGTTGATAGTGTGCTCTCTTTTCTTTTCCTTTTTGCAGCGCGCAATTAAGGTAGTAGGAGACTGGGGCCCTCGCAAACTGGCTATGTCAGGGGGACGTGTATTTAGGTTTTCTTACGTCCAGCATAGGCCTTTGGGATCAATACGAGTATGATTCAAAACAAAACAGATGGAGACTCAAGGTCCAGTGGCATTCCTAAATACTGTCGCTAGCATATTACATTAGCTTACTCTTTATATAGCACTTGATCGATATGGTAAATAGATTGACGGCGGACTTTGAGGTTGGTTCAACGCTGTTTGCTAGCTAGACTTGATCGCCGGTCAGGTGTTTATAACAACATCTTAGCGGTTCCACCACCTTCTCAAACAGCTCCTCTTTCCATTTCCCATCTGAACTCATTCGCCTGCCGATCTGTGATATCAAACACCATTCAATTGCATCCGCAAACTCCGGACCTGCTTCGCCCTGTACGCTCTCATTAAACCATTGCAATGCAGTAATCAGTTGGTCTGTAGACGTCACCAGACCCTTCCGGGCCATGTACTCCTCCAGCGTGGTACCGAAACATAGCTCCAATAAAACAATCCCCAAGCTACAGGTACCTTTATCGTCGCCTCTCTTCGGGAGTTTAGACGGAGAAGTGTAAAGCCGCCGAGAGAGGTACGGTTGTTCAAACGTGCCGGAGTTTAGAAAAATAATGTTTTGGTGCTCCAGCGAACATGTAACCACGGACTAGAGTGAAGTTGAAGATGGGACGAGGCGAGGATGAGAGCTAGCTGTCGGCGGTTGAGGACGTCAGTGGTGAGAAGTGTTTCTAAGGAAGTGGTTGCTGGGGATTCTTCTTGGGAGAGACAGCGGTAGATGGTGTAGCGATGCTCTTCACCTTTGAGGAAGCCGAGGCATATTAAGTTGGAATAGTTGTGTGCCATGGCGGTGCAGAGATTCGTGATCTCGGTCATGTCCGGATCCGTGGTCGAGAGACTGGAGAGTGGGTTAGGGTCTGCCCAACCAACTCTTCGTCGAGGCGAGGGAGTTGAAGGCGGTGTCCTACACATAAGGTAATTCTCTGTGTCAGTAAAGCGGCTCCTCTCTGGGCAGCGGAGACAATGCACGTACAAAGAAGTAGGATTTCGACTTTGTCCAGAACGTTCCCTACGACTCGCTAACGATGAACGAGGCTTTTGGGCCAGTTGTTTATGATTAGGAACCGATTTCGATGAACTATTCTCCATGGTCTGCAAACAGATCGCTACCGTCCGCGATTGGCCACTGTCTTCGAGCACTTTAATACTCGTCTCTTGCTACGCCTAGGTACGTGGTGATTGACAAGCTGTACTTAGGGAAAATATGAAGGCAACCCTGAATTCCACCTTCGGAGAGGACTGCATATGATCCACAGGAGCAGGTTTGCATGATGAAGCGTACTGCAATCGTAACACCATGCCTTCGTAAGAAGAAGGCCGAAGAGAGCATTTGCGTGCCGCCATAATCCCTGAAGTGTTGCTGCTACAGCCTTTGTCTGTCGACGGTTTCTAGATGATGCTAACCGTTCACTCCTTGCCAGGAGTCTGTGAAGATCACTATTGTATTTTTCGAGTTTGAGTAATAGGTTTCGCGTGTTGTCCCCCCAACAACTGAACTTGATCCTCTGCTTATGAAACTCCAAAATTTGTCTCTTCACCAACTTGTCCTTCCATACCTCCCATAGTGCTGCAGACTGTGGATCGGCGGTGCCTGTCTGTAGCTACGCTGTCAGATGCTACCATTGAGAGGAGAAACTGTTGGGATATACAGATTCACAAGGGGTGTCTTGTAGCCGAAGCTTACCCACTCCAAGCTTATCCTTCAACTTCTCCATAACCTCCTCCAGCTCTTTCATAATGTCCATGTAAGCGTCGTAAGACTTTGGCAATCTTTCCCGAAGCTGCTCCTCAAGTTCTGGTTCTTTCCACGCTGGGCTATTAGAGTCCTTGAGGAGTTCTCGCAGTTCACTCTCATCTCTAACAATTGGTCCCAGCAGCTCTTCAAGGTTTTCTTCGAATGCCAACTTTTCGCATTCAAGCGCTCGCTTGAACTTCGTATACTGCTGCTTATAGCTCCACCAGTCGTCCCACACCTCTGCGGTCTTTTTGTAGTGTTCCATTGCTGAGATCATGAGTGGGAAGACGCTAAGAACAAGGCCAGCTATTTCAGCCATGGTCGTTGGATTGTCCGTTGAAATTGACTATAAGGACTAGATCTAAGAGCGCTTGAGCTGGGCATGCGCGCGACTCTTGTAGGCATCCGCATAATATGTCTTGGCAAAGTGGGGCATGCGTAGCCGAGAAGATATGCGCGAAGGTAAGGGTAGATGAGGTCGGAGTTTACTTAGAAACGATTATCGAACCATTACTAAGTATGGAAAGCGGCCGAAACTCTGTGCCTATTGCTTCTTGGGGCCAACAATGTGTGGAAGCTTTCGAGAAGTTATCCAACTTGCTTGAGGACTAAGATCGCTAAAGTTAGTTTAGGATTACACATTCCAGTGTCAATGACCAGCTTAGTCGCTTCAAGATATGGGCGGGAAACATTGGGGCCCTACAGGGGATAAATTTGCCCAGTTCTTTAGATTTCAGGCTGAGAGAGACGCCAAAGGTCCTCAATCATGTTGTAGATCTTCTGGAAGGTTTGCACGATGGTTTGCAGGAGAGTGAGTCCTTATATTTATACCTTTCATTGTAGTAGACGCGGTCTACGAAGCAGGAAACTTATTATGATCTAGTGTGCTCGATAGCTTCTGGCGAGCGATCTAACCGAACCACATCACCAGACGCTACATTCGATCTCGACGATGAGGTAGAGAGTACGGGTTCAATAGGAGAATCACGAGGAGACGGAAACTTGACATACTCTCAGCCAATATCCGAGATACAGGAACTGACTGAGATGACTATCGAGACCATTACAACCCTTTTCAAGGCTTCTATCGTCATTCGAAATGCAACCTCGCGGGATAGATATGCCAAAGCGGTCACATATTCACGAGAACCATTTGATGACCAATTCGATATAAGTCATGTCGAGCACAAATTCCCCCGTATATGCCGTTCTGACTGGCTGGCGAAGCGGTTGGGAAGAGCAATTACCAGGCGACGCGAGTTTTACGTTATTGTCGGGATCACTGGGAGAAACTCTCTAGACAAACAGCCACTTCCGCAGCCGAATATCTGGCCACTGGAGTCGGAAATTCGCTGCACCAAGCAATCCTAGCACTAAGAGAGACTAGAACTTAGATTTCCGGTTCAAAAGTTGCGAGCACAATAGCTCAGACCAATGCATCGACCCTTGGACCACTTCCCTCAGATTTTACACCAGATATCACGGAAGGCCAGGTTCAATCAGATGAAGATCGCTCGAGGGTTTCGCAGGCAACGTCTGTTGCCGAAGATGGAAAACACAAGCTCGAAGTTACGAAGCTCTCTAACGTCACCACAGGGCAGATGCCTTTTGAGTGTCCCTACTGTTGGACTATTCAAGCTATCAGGAGTCAACGCACTTGGAGGTGGGCGGAAGACATCTGGTAACGGCAATATGACCTTCTGCTAATGGACGGCAGAAAACATATATTCAACGACCTAAAACCCTACGTTTGCTTGTTTGCGGAATGTGATCTGAGAATGTTCGCAGATCCTTACACATGGTTCGATCATGAACTCCAGGAGCATCGAGTGGAGTGGTGCTGCCAATTTTGCAACCACCCACCATACTACTCACTTGAGAGATTCAACAGCCACATGCATGCGCATCATGGGCAGAAATTTACGGAAACGCAGCTTCCAACAGTAGCTAAACTTTGTCAGCAGCCTATTGAGACTATAGCGGCCAGTGACTGTCCTTTCTGTGAAGTCTGGGAAACGGGACTTAGAGTAATGAATCCGCAAGTACCGAAAGAGGACCTCTTAGTAGTTACACCCAGCAATTTCGACGCCATGTTGGTGCCCACATGGAACAACTCGCACTTTTGCACTATCACGCCAGTTGGAGGAAGAGGATGAGGACGGCCAGTCAAACGAGGCTGCCGGAGCTGCCGGTTCACAATCTGCCTTTATTGAAAGCTCTAAGAACAGCCAGGGTGCAGAAAAAAGTTCAGAGGAGAGGGGAGAAAACCCCACTGATCAGGCGGCTGCCTTGGTTGAGACCATATATTCTGCACAACATCTCACCTTAGGCACTGAAAGCTTCTCAAAGAAGGAAATACTCGGCGACTGGCTTTCAAAGGATGAAGGACCCTCCGATCTTTCTGAGCCGACCCGTTGCAAGAATTGAGCGTTCCAGACTTGTTGGGCGGGGAAGATTTATCTGCGCGAGTGCAACTTTTGATTGACACCATCGACAATCAAAACTACGAAGTACACCTGAAGGAGATACTACGAGTAAGCCTTCACATAGCCCTTTGAACGCATGTGTGTAGGAGGACATGTAACATCAGAGGATCTTAACCCAGACATCATGGACGACTGAACTGATACAAAGGTCTCTTAGATAACCAATTCCAACATGGACGTCCACACGAAAGTCTTACGCAAACTGTTAAATGTCCATTACCATTCCACTTATTCATCCTTCATGCCTAGAGGAAATGACTTCCAGATACTCGCCGATTTAATGAAGGATATAGCCTCTTCACCCCAAACAGTGAAGCAAAAGTTTGCAGACGTGATCCTCGACACACTAGGATCCGAAGGTTTGGGTAGGATTTCCAGCAGCTTCAATACTTTTCTGGAGTTGTTGAGTCTCGATCCTCTTTAGTAGGCTGTTCTCGCGGTGGGATTCTTTGGATACCCCAAATATCATGACTATGGTGGGTACACTCGCGGCGCTCGCGGTGCTCCTTGCTCACAGCTCTGTAGGTATCCATGTTTTTATTGCGTCATTCTCGGACATTGTAGAAATTTTGGCGGACTCCTCAAAGCATCCAGAGATGACTGTTGAGGGGATAGCATTCTTTTTACATCAGTTCCTCTCAACTGACATTTTGAGCAACTTGGAAAAATTCGAGGTTTGTTCTGCCACAAGACATCGCTATGAATATACTTCTCTGCCTTATGAGATTAGCAGTATCATCGATCTCTTTGAACAAGAGAAAGGAGGAAGGACGAGACGGGGAGGGAGGGAAGGGAGAACCATCGAGTGGAGACCGGAATAGATTAGATTAGATTAGATTAGATTGGGGGCTCTGTTCGGAAAAAGGCATATCTTGGGTGACAACTTGAATGACTTCACACATGTAAGGACTGCATCAGTCCCTCCTTCAACTATGAGACGCACACTACTACCAGCAAGAACACGATTCTCAGCACCATTTTTGCCGCCACCGGCACACCGGTTCCTCCCCGCGGTGCATTTAACGAGTAGCAATCGACCAAACTCCTCGAAAGCTCCGGTTGACTTCTATACGCTCTTCCCAAGCAGCATCCCGCTTGGTCCTCCGCCAAAGGGGCCCTTTACTATCGACCCGCGTGCACTCCAGCGTGAGTTTTTCAGCCTCCAACAAAAGTCACACCCAGATACTCCTCTACATGTGCGCACGGCGGACGGTCCGTCATCAGCCTTCATTAACAAGGCATACACCACACTCCGAGACCCGTTGTCTAGGGCGCAGTATTTACTATCGCTTAGAGGAGTCAATGTTGAGGACGATGAGATGTTGAAAATTGACGACCAGGAATTATTGATGGAGGTTTTAGAGGCGCAGGAGGAGATTGAAGGTGCCCAACGCGAGGATGATCTAAAGCCATTAAAGAAGGTGAACGACGAGAGGATTGTTAAGAGCTTGGAGATATTGGAGGAAGCGTTCGCGGCCGATGATTTGAATACTGCAAAAGTGGAAGCGGTGAGATTGAAATATTGGACAAATTTGGCTGAGACATTGAAGAACTGGGAGAAGGGAGAACCGGTAGTGCTGATCCACTGATTGATGTGTCTGAGGGGTACCGCAATTTGTTGATTATATGCAGACTGACGCATGGTCAATACAACGGTAAGCCTGCACCATAGACTGAACTGTTTTAAACTAGAGGAACCACAGAATATCGACTAACTCTGTTTAAAGCATAGGTATCGGAGAATCACACGTAGTTACTTCTGCGGCGGCGTGTTTTCGGGCCAGCAATACCGCTTGTAATATAATAGGGGATATTGATGGGGGAATGGACTTGATTTCTCCATGGTATTTCTTGGGGGCACAGGTTACATCCGCTTCCATAGTGGAGTGAAGTCTCATCACTATTACAAGTGCTCCAGCGTATGTAGGGCTTTCAAGGTTAGATAAACGACTTAAAGCTTCAAGTCGCCTGCCCTATTACTTGCTACCACACACCATGTAGTTAGATGGGGTTGTCTTTTCAGTGCCCATCAATACAGCGCGCCCATCGATCGCATTCATGTGCTGAGGTCTACCTGATTTTCATGGTACAAATGAAGTGGGTTGATATCCATAACACGTGACGCTGCATAGATTCGGACCTAGACTACCTTCTCTGTGGAAGTTTGCCTCGTTGGAGACCAGTACGAGCAAGTTGTGGGAGCTGGCGCTTGCAAATTGCCAGGGTAAAGCGGCGTGGCGAGAGGGGAATCCAGAAAACCGCAATTCCATTTTTATGCGCGGTGCGAAAGGTGGGAAAGCGTCCAAAACTCGTCCGAAAACAAGGCTCTCCCTTGGCACCAGATATCAGACACAACTCCATCGTCACATACAACTATATACTAGTTGTGCATTCGCGTCGAGCCGTCATCAGTTAGGGGCAGTCTTGTTGGACTGTCCAGCTGGGCGAGTGACATCTATCGTCTATCGATAAAGCTTATTAACTTCGCGTCGTCCCTTAATCCGCAGTCATATACAACGGGACTGCACTACATACCATCTCCACACCTACGCGTCTCCTCCCGCACTCCCACCTCCTCCCCGCCCCCTTCCTCCACACTCACCAACCCGGGCGACTAGTGCAGTACATAAGATGAGCGATTTAGACAACCCAGCAAGTATGGACGCAGGCTGTTTGGTTGTTCCGGGTGTGTCTGGCGCGGTCGCCAAAGACACAGCTGGTCCACCACCGTTTAAACATTGTCTTCCCGTTCGCCCTATTGGTTCAGAGAGAGTCGAGGCGGCGGTAAAGGAAACGTTGGAGTCCTTACCCCGAGAGTGGTTGCAGGAACCCCAGGCTGGAGAGACGTATGCGACTTCGGAGGATGCTGTTCGTCGTTTGCAGGTATTATCGCCGCGCCCCGGAATACTATAATATTGTTACTAAATAATTTCCCAGGCATACGCCTTTGCCCATGGCTTCGCTATCGTTGTCGGTTCCTCAACTGCCGAAAAGATTCGCTACAAATGTGTCCACCATTCGAGAGCCCCACGAAACTCCCGCCACTTAACAGGCTACACTGTCTCAAAGGAAGCATTCGACCAGCTGGGGGGAAAAACCAACGATGGCGATACCCTTCGCCAGAGAACGGGGAGGTTCTGCGGGAAGGATTGCAAGTTTGGGATCAATGCTGTCAAGAGGAAAATACCAGAGACTGGAATCAGGGAATCGCACTGGACTCTGAGTGTTACTCGACTGGTTCATAGCCATCCGGCTACCGCGAATCCTTTCCGGTACCAGAAGCACCAGAAGGCGTATCCACAGTATAGATATATCTTCAAGGATCACGTTCAAGGCGAAGTACCGGGTTTCAATATCGAGGCAGAGGCCGAACACGTCGATCCCGAAGAGGGAGCTGCAGAGGCGCGGAGTAAAGGGCATGCAGCGGGCGCTATTCACCATGAAGGCGAGCACGGAGGAGTCTCCCAGAGTTGGCTGAAGACCTTCGTTCCAGGCGCTTTGCATGGGATGGATCCTATCCAACACCTCTTCGGTAAAATATCATCCCACGCATTCGACAAGATCAAGGCCGAGTGGATTAAAGCTATAGATATGACTACCACCGATTGGAACGCCTCTTGCGCGTGTAAGATTATCCGACGGCTCGGTCTACCGTGTTCACATATCCTCCTCCCGTACGTTGGAGGAACACGGTTGCTCCCACTGCGCTATCTCCATCCAGGATGGTTCGTTGGTGGGTCTTCGTACGGATCAGCAAACTGGAAAATGCCAGCGCCAGTTCCCATGTCTGTAGCTACCCCCGATGATCACCTCGCTGTCTCCGGCTTCCATCTGATCACAAAGACGGTGCATCAACTCCATCACAACCTGCGCGGCGAACATGCTGAAGAGTACACTCACGAGTTTCAAGAGATGCTCGACAAACTGCAGGAAAAATTCAGCACCAACACTAGAACCCCTCGGAAACGCCCTGCTAAGACAAACCCACTGGATACCGACCCAGGACCTCCCGCTAAACGTACCAGCCCCAGGAACGACAAGTACAAGCCTGGATTCTGGAAGGGTCTTGCTGATGGAAAGGCCTTCTGAGCGAGTGAGAAGGGGTGCATAGGTGGAGTGGAGAAGATGTACCGCAAGGTGAAGGAAGTGACTGAAGCTTTATTCCGTGTAGATTCTGAGGTGTTGGTGTGTATTCTGTGAACGATTGTTGTTTATGCTTTACTATATAGCTGTTCTCGCTTGAGGGCGATTAGCTAGTGCTTTGTAAAGTAATGAGGTTGTCATCACGGCGAGTCTTTCTTTTACGAAAATACCATGAGGACAGGGGTAATAAACTGGATGATGAATTGGAATCTGTCTTATGCATTCTAAGGCTTGTATGAAGCTCGAACCAATTTACTTCACGAATAGTACTACATTGCATGATATCCCCGCTTTGGCCGAAAGCACCCGCCAAATGCAGTCTTTACGAGTCATTGAAAATAAGGAATGTAGATACCCCCGATCCTACATACAGGTGTCAACCCTATATCTCTCCCTTGTAGATTCTACATGGTTTAAAATTAGATGAGCATGAAACTTTTTTCTGGCAAAGAACGGTGCCAGAAACACCCAGCAATCAGGTCCAAAACCTGCAGTTCTCAATTGGCGCTATAAACACCAACTTCCCGAAAAACAACTTTCCAGGTCAATAGTACCGGCTACAGAGAAATCGAAGTCCACGATGACAGTTTCCTACCCGGACAGTATTTAGAGTGAATATACAGTAGCCATCCACCCCCCATCCCCTCCCTGATCGTATGCCCCAGACACCCCCTCGCGGCCCTGGTCCCTTCCACATCAAGTCTCCATCTCATACCAACCCTGACGCTATTTCGTGGTCCAGAGAATCAAGGGATCGTACGCTGAGTTTAACCATCCATCTACACACAAAACCCCACGCCATAGTAGTTGAGGGGAGCAGCATCGTACTTGGTGTGTCTTCCACGGGCTCCTGTATGACGTCATTCACGCGGTATCACTCGCCCGATGTGATGGGTACGGTTGTTTTTGGTGTGGCCACTCAATTGTCCCGGGACTTGCTATTCGCCATTAACGTATCCAGTGCTACAATATTATTGAAAGATTTAAGTAACATGGGGTGCGTAGTTGTACATCTGCGTATGGTGTCTAGCACATACGAATAGAATACACACATACCAGCTTGTCCCCTCCGGTCCATGGCAATGCATTACTGCCCCGGTCTCTACGACAGTGAAAGGATGGAAGGAATGAAAGATGGATTAAACTGCCATAAATTCTCTCAACCCCCAAATGTGTGCTCCCTCTCACAAATACCTGGTATTCTCTCTTAAAAAATCCTAAATACAAAAGAAGCCAGCTGCACAAGCTATGTATACCTCTCGCCTTCTCCCTCCCCAGGTAAATAATACAGTTTCGAATTCAGTTACACCCAATCCCCTCGCCGAAAAGAAAAAGAGAGAACACCATTCCATGCTTGTGGTACTTGCTGCACACCGAAACACAAGGGAAAAGAAACGAACGCGGACTACTAAAGGACGTATGTAATAAGGAACTAGTTCAAAGCAAAGTAAAGGTAAAGGGTAATAAACACGCAACTCCAAACCCCCGGGTACCTACGTATCGACCACAAACTGGGGCCTAGTCGGCGCCTCTCTCAGCGTCAAAAACTTCATTCCCTTCTTCCACGTGCCAGTACCTTCAGGGGCATTTCCAACCCCCGAATTACTCCTGGTGGAGCTATAACTGCTGCTTCCCTCGCCGGCTGGCGACCCCCTCCTCCCACTACTACTGCTTCCCAATTCTGGCGCAACAAGCTTCACCTCCGGCGGTCTCGTAATCTTTGGGTTCTTATTCCCCAGGATAATTGGCACTGTAACCTCGAGGTCGCCCAACGCATTTCTCAACGGGGACGAGTACCAGTGACTGCCGGAGCTCATCGGTATGGTGATCTGTACGAGGTGTGAGACTCGGAAGTATAGGGAGCGTGATTTGGCGATGATGGCATTTGTGTTATCGATTGATTTTCCCTTGCGACTGTTGGTGGTGCTGCCGTTGAGGACGATTTTAGGGTTTGGTGATGTGGGTGTTGGGGACTCGGGGATGTCGTTGTTGTTGCGGGGGTCGCCAAGAGGGAGAGTGGTGGTGGGGAGCAGGGAGTCGGTGATGAAAGTTTGGAACGATGGGAGGCTGACTGTCATCATTTCCACGACCTCTAATCCGCCAGCAAGTCCATTATCTTGATTATATGGTGGGGATTCACCGTCCTTCTTTGTCTCGGGCTTGATGGGAACCATTTCGCTGTGGTGGAGTATAAACTTCTTCCCCGTGAGAACCCGAAGGTGCTCTTTCCCCACAACTTTCATCCTCAAAGGCTGGTTTTCATCCTCATGGTCGTCGTCCTGCAGTCTCTCCAGGGCTTCACCATCTGGACTTTCACCAACCAAAGCCCTAGTTTCCACTACCCTTGCGCCCAAGCCCTTCGGCAGCGGCAGGCCATTCCTAATCTGCAAGGTAAGCTTCATGGCAATATCCTCCCCCGGTAGAAACCGACTGCTCGGCATTTCTATAGTCAACTTGGCAATCGTATTGTTATTATCATCTGTAATCCTAGTAGTCCTCTCGATCGCCGACGACAAGATTGAAGGATGCGGTTTGTCGATGACGGGTGTACTATTGCTTGACGCGGACAATGGAATATCCGCCGTGGTAAGCGTCAGCTTCGGACCTCTGATCTTAGGAGTACTACCACCACTACCCATCGCTGGAGACCCCGGAGATCCGGGAGGATATAGTGTGTGTGCACTGCGATTATCCGGTTTTTTAAAGCTGTTCTTGTCGCTTGATTTCTTCTTCCTCATGCTGGGCTTTTTTGATATCAACGGAGTCTCGAGTGACGGGTCAACGTAGGGTATGAATGCCATCCGGAGAGGTTTGGTGCGATACTCCATGATCTCTGTTGTATGGCTGAACGGTAACGTCTCCCTCGAATCGGGTCGATTATCTACCGTCAGCTTGGCCGAGAAGCTGTACGAGATGAGGGGACGATCAGAGGTGGGAGGAAGGTTAATATGTGGAAACCGGAAAGCAAACAAGAAGCTCCTCAAGCCCTCCTGTATCAAATCTGTCCACCCCATCGTCAGTATTTCCTCCACAACTCCATCGTCCCTAGGAACCCACCTCCAGAGTAGAGATCCCTGAATTCCGAGATAAAGTTCACCAACTTTCCCTCGACATCTGTGACGCCACAAAACGTAATCGAAACGGTAATCCCCTTCAACGGTTTCTTGACTCTGAACGTCACCTGCCCTACACACACATCAGCCCGCATCGTCCAGCCCGTCCATCACCCGAAGCCCACCATTGAACGTCGACACAGGCCCAAACACACTCTGACCAGCCCTACCCCCCACCTCCTCCACCTTAAAATCCTCGATCCTGACCTCCTTCCCTAGTGCCCTCCGTATCCTGTTCGCAACCACAACCTTTGCGGCGACAGCCTGCCACGCACTCGAGGGAGTACGTCCAGCGACCATGTCGAGCTCTGGTATCGCAAACGCGCGTTTCCTGTAGAGTAGAGGGATCGACTGTCTCCGGGGTTGCACGATATCCTGGGTCGTGATGGCTTCCACGTCTTCGTCGTCGTCGCTTTCCGCTTCTTCCGGAGGCGGTGGCTGCGGGGAGACGGACCGGGTCAGCGGACGACAGAATGCGCCGTCGAGGTTGAAGCTGGGGATCTCCGGGAGGTCCTCGAAGGCAGGAGCGAGTGCCGGCGGAGGCTGGATGGGACGTTGTCGCTCGGGAGAGCGGAAGCAGCAGAGGGTGCTACCAGCCATGGTGGAGGTTAGCGATGCCTTCGGTGACGATGGGGATAATGGATGCTGCATACGAACGGAGCAAAAGGGCTTGAGGTAGCTGTGGTAAGCAAACGGTGCAGCTCGCTGTGTATGCATCCACCTGGGAGGAAGGTAGCTGCCAGCCTAGCTACTTAAGCAAGCATCGTCAAAGCGGCGGGAACGCACATGCCTCACATACCTTTGGTATCAACTCTCGCGTTTGTGCTGTATGTCTCGCGATCTCCTCTCAGATCAAACACGATCGATGCTGCGCGCGCACGCGAGGCACATATATGCCCTTTCCTTTTCGTGGAGCAGCCAGTAGCACAGGTGTAGAGCCAATAGCCATCCAACTTTTCCAACTCTGCCTTCTGCCCTGCCTCGCTTAACCAACTCACCCACTTACTCGCTGCAGGTCGCTGTTGGTAGATATAGGTTTCAGCGCGGGGCGCCGCTGGAAGAGATGGCGCGCGATGACGAAGGTCGGATATTGATTGATTGATGGAGGCAGCTCGGCGCGGTGATGTGGCATGGAAATCTCCCTCCCCCACACCCCTGCCTCTCGGCAAACCTCTGTGCTTTCATGCGTTGTAACGTGGCAAGCCTTATTCTACTGAAAGGAAAAAAAGAAGATTTTTCGCGCCCCATCTTTCGCCCCACATCCCCATCGCGAACGGCAATGAAGGAAAGGGAGCGTAGGGGCCGTGTTTCATCACGGTCGTCAAGGGTTAGGGAAGCCTTTAGCTTCGACCAGCTTTTTGGGTCCGCGGATTACTGATCTGTATGGGTACATACTAATATCTAGACCACAATTTTCTCTGGCGCCACATGCAACTTGGAGTTAGATACCATACAAAATCCAGATTTAAAGCCAATTCCATCATTTAATAGCCACCAAATTGTAGCTGAATGGCTTGTCCAAAACCTGAAATTCTAGATCAACTGCGCTGAAAACGGAGTCTTTAAGCGCCCCATTATTATTGGTGGCAGCTTTTCGAACTTGAACAAAGGAACTCCTGCAATTAAACTGGAGTAGAATCATTCCTCAAACCCGTCGTTTGGCAGCCGAACGCGCCTTTCGTTTAAGCTCAAGTGTGAGAAAAAGAAGGCTCGGGCGCTAACTGGGGGTCGTGCCCGAGATGTTCCTCTCGTTGGTAGACTCAACGGGTGAGATACCATGAAACCTTGTATTCACAAACCATTCATGCGTTAGTATGTGATTTCCTCCAGCAATCGGAACCCATAGACTGAGCGATAACCGTTACCATGTTATATCGCCAAACAGATGAGCTTCAATTCGCCCCCATTGAATAAAGCACACTATACACCTCAACCCAATATGCTTCAGTGTCACCAACTCCTTGCGTCTAGAGAGAAACAAAGAAACAAAGAAGTACAAAAAAAAAGAAAGCTATAGTGGACAGACAGACAGACATCTTATCATGAGCATCATGAACCGGTACTCCAGACACCAACAAAATGCGCATCGCATCACATATACACCCTTCGTCTCCACCCCCCCCCCCCCCCCCCGCCCCGATGCGAACCGCAACCGAGATGAATACATACCCAGCCCAACCTGAGCGTAGAACCCACAG